>Ga0314774_1000005_pt1 | contig 274237 bp, 225 predicted proteins | sample MetaGCBIA2018_FD_204515 | JGI IMG/M metagenome (GOLD analysis project Ga0314774, IMG submission 204515) | Cryopeg brine microbial communities from Beaufort Sea near Barrow, Alaska, United States - CBIA 2018 | ecosystem: Environmental > Aquatic > Marine > Coastal | place: USA: Alaska... | reverse complement strand
TTATTTTTATAACTACAAGCGATTACATTCGTCACTTGGTTACAGGACCCCTGTGCAAAAAATGGCAGAATTGAAAAAAGTGGCTTAAAGTTACTTCATTAAAACTTGACCATTACAAAGAGTTGTTTTTTATGCCTACGTATATTGATTACTTGGTAGGGTTTTGTTAGATGTATCATATTTAAAGCATCGTGTGATTGGGGGCAACTTTAGGGGCAACTAGAATAACGTAATTACTGAAATTGCGCTACACAGTCGTTTAAGTGATTAATTGGATTGACGCCGTCCCACCAAACACAGAAACCACCTTCGGGTGGTTTTTTTGTGCCTAAAGTTACGGTATAGCTTATTTTAAAGGCGGTACGTTTTATTAAATATTGACGGTTAGGTATGGTGGTAAATTGCAATAATTGGCGGTATTTGGCTACTTTACTGCCAATTAATAGTTACTTGATAATGGGATTGAATTAAGCTTGATGATTAGAAACAACTTGATTCTGACAATAAAGTAATTATCTAGCGATTGAATGAAATAGATATTCACATCGAAATTTAGTTAAAAAATCACATTTTGATTAAATACAGCGTTAATTATAATAAAAAACAATGGAGTCTTGTAAAAAACAATGGAGTCTGACCCCATTGATTTTTCATTGATTTTTTACGTGAGAAGAAATGAATAGAGTTTCACCACTTAGTTAGTGTCTATGTCTGTGAACTTATTATTAAATCTAGATTAGATTTGCTCGAATAAATGGCTAATTAAGCGGTAAAAGCCAATGGGTAGAGGGTATTAAAACTTCACTATTTGCCGTAGACCTAGACCGACGTCCCCTATCTCCGTGCATCAGCGGGAATTAGCTTAGGGGAGTATAGTTATTCTGGAAGTAAGATTGAATTTATAAGAAAATACTGGAGTGTTAAAGGGTGGTGGTTAATTTAAGGATTTTATAATTAAGGATGAATGCATTGGATATTAATTTTGAGAAGCGAAAGCGTTTAGAAAGAGATGTAAATGTTACATATTTTAATCGCCCAGTAAAAATTGCTTTTCTAGTTCCGTTTGATGAAAACCAAGAAAATCATAAAATATTAGACGCAGTATTTGCTTATTCTTATAGCTGCTGGGCTGGCACTAGGTTTATTATCCTGAAATTAAATTCTAATGGTGAACTTCGAAATAGCGAAGAAGTAGAATGGCTTAGTATTTATGATGCTGATGTGGTGTATAGCTATACATCACTAACAGCCGAAACAGTTAATTCAATTGAAAAATTTAATTCGCCGGCAAATTTAATAAAGCATGATTTTGGAAGAGATGATTATAGGTCGTATATTCCAAAAATAGACTACTATTTCTCTCCTGTTGGCTCAATTTCTACTATACATAGCCCAAGTATCTTTAGCGATAATCCTTTTAGAAGGGACGTTGGAGTTTTGAAAATAATTACACAGAATGACCCTGCAGATGGTGATAGGTTTGTTGCGGATAATTTTGGAAACCAAGTTATACGACATAATGTTTTACATGAGATACCAGGCTTATTACAAACAATTTGTTTAACCTCCGAAAGTACTCCAGAAAACCATCATGTAGGTACTGAAAGGGTTCATTCATTAGCTGAGCTATTGAGTATACTAGCTAAGCGAGTAGCTTACCCAGTTTCTAGGCTGGCAGCTTTGCACTCCGAAGAAATGTCCGTGATTAATTCTCATAGAATTGGCTCTGCGTTTAGTCTTGTCATAGGTAAGGCTGTAGAGGATAGAATATTATTTTGGAGCTTACGTCATCATTATGACCTGAGACATTCATGTCTTGGCTGTATGATTATTTCTCCTGATGACATCAATGATGAATTGCTTAAGGAACTTGGAGGATATTTAAATAATAATAACTTTACAGGTGAAGGGGGCTCTAATTCTGTTTCACTAGTAAGTCGATCATTATCTAAGTCTAAATTAAATAGCGAGTTCAAAGATGCAATCCAAAAACATACATACAATACGGTAAGAGTAAGTGATGTCTTAGAGTTGGATGGAACCCCTACCCAGAACGAGAGAATCAATACTCGTAGCTTTCATACTAATACGCAGCAAATTAAAGTTTCGGAAGATAGAGCAAACAATAAAATTGAAATACCAAGTCATTTTACGTTCATCCCACCTAAGTACAAGTCGCATAGTGTAGGAGAGTATTGCGTTGAGGCATATATTGATCGACACAATAATCATTCGAGGCACTCTAATGTAACGGATACATGGTTACTTCCAAGGCGGGCATTTATTTCACCAATTTTTGGTGATGCCTGTAAAAGAATATCTAGATCAAAAGTACCTGTATATAAAGCTGGGGAGGGGAGCAGTCCTTTTAATTCTGATAGGTCAAATAGTTGGGCAATGCTTAATATACGGTTACCTGATGATATATCAGTGATTACTATGCTTATATGTGGGAAAGGTAGATATGATGCTAGTGATGAGAGAGAGATACTCCCAGTCTCGAAAGTTGAATACCTAAAGCTTTCCTTACCAGGAAAAAATTTAAATGGTGTTATATCAAAATTTGAAAATTTGAATCAAGCTTCTTTATATTTAACCAATAAATTTTGGCGGGAAGTTTTCTCCAATTCGAATGATATTTTTGAATCAGGAATGTTATTTGGCCTAATACCAATGAGCAAAGAAATAAAAGAAAATTTTAAACGGTCACTAAGGTTTAAAAAAGATCAGCATGTCTCTCAATATTTTACAGCGTGTATGAAAGATGCCATTAATGAGCTAGTAGAAAGAGAGGTTTTTTATCCTGTTTATAGCTGGAAATGTAAATATTGTGGGCACCTAAATACGAGGATGGTTGAGCTATTAAAGAGAATTAATCCCTGCGATATATGTAAAAAGAATCACGCTATACCAATTGGTAAAGATTTTATGTGGAAGCTTCAGGTTAATAAGTTTGTACGTAATACTCTATTTGAAACTGATGGGCTTTTAGTTTTATGGGCGTTGAATTTAATACAGCGGAACTCAAGACTGGATTCTTTTTATTATTTACCGCAGACAAATATTTTTTATGAAAAACATATTAACAATGAAGTTGATTTTCTTGGTGTGGTTGATGGGAGTTTCTTTATCGGAGAGGGCAAAAGAAGTGCAGACTATTTTTTAAGTAACGAAAGAGAGATAAGAAAGTTTATTGATGTCACTTCTGAAGTATCTCCTGATTTTGCTGTGCTAGCTTTTATGCAATATTCGGAAGATGAGAGCTGTAAAAATGAAGTCATTGAACAACTTGAAAGATTTAAAGTTACTTTTAAAGGTGAGTTAAGTGATGTTGAGTTAAAAATTATGGTTGCAGAAGAAGATTGTGAATTTTCTCATTATGGTGATGATTTTGGGGAAATCGGAAGTAATGTAATCGCACTGTACGATAGTCTGGATAACCTATAATGCTTATTAATAGAATATAGCAGTTGGTCTTGTGGATAGTATTTATGTTGTTATAAAGCTGCACGCTGTGACCCCATGTATTTAGGCAATAAAGAAGCCCTAGTGGCTTTATCTGCTAAGGCTTTGATATTTATACAAATTCGTTGGAGCCGGAGATAAGACTTGAACTTACAACCCTCTGATTACAAATTAAGCGTGTATGTCTTTAGAACTATTTACTCGGATTAGTCATTGAATTGATATGGCCAATAACATTCTTAATAGTCTGGGAGTAAAAGACATGAGATACGCTTTGGGGTAACTTAATAATTATATTTTTTAACCCGTATTAATAATACACATTTAAAGTAGTAATTTAGATTGTCCCCGTTGAGTTTATATTGTTCAACAGCAAAGGAACATTGGTGCCAACTATGATTCCAACTAAAAAATACTTGTTTTGTAACTCTAGTGATAATGCGCAATACAGCCATTTATTAGATTGACCCCGCCCCAAGAAAAATCCTAAAAGCCTGCATTTATGCAGGCTTTCTCGTTTCTGATTACCTAAGTTGTGCTCAACGCTGTTAACAGAAACTAACGACGCACTACATGGAACGATGCGATAGCGAGTAAGTAGTGCAAGCCCTCCGTAGGGGCAGGTAATAACAGCAGCTTTCGTAGCGTAGCGAAGAATAGTGCAGTTATTACATACTCGCCCCGTCAGTCGTTTGAGAGCCAAAGCGTTAGCGAGGCGACGAGGACGTCGGAGGCAAATGGTCGTCAACGCACGGAGTGGAATTAAGCCATGGATGGATTAATTCTTTCACGGGTACGGTGACTCGCTGGAGCTAAAAATACGAAGCCTTGCTTGTAGCCTAATAGCTTAGTCTCAGCTCAACGCAAGTCCATCAATCACTTTTCTACAAAGGCACGTTCAATTACGTAATCACCTGGAACGCCGATTCTTGGAGAAACCACAAAGTCTAAAGAATCTAAAATATTGGATAAATCTTTCAACATTTCAGAGCTTCCACAAATCATTGCTCTATCATCTTTAGGGTTCATCGGAGGCAGGCCAATATCTTCAAATAATTTTCCTGAAGTAATTAAATCCGTTATTCTGCCTTGATTTTTAAATGGCTCTCTCGTAACGGTCGGGTAATAAATTAGTTTGCTACGTATTTCTTCCCCAAAAAATTCATTGTTTGGTAGTTCATTTTGAATGAAATCAGCATAAGCGAGTTCTTTAACCGTACGAACACCGTGTACAAGTATCACTTTATCAAAATTGTCATACACTGCAATATCTTGTATCAAGCTGATAAAAGGGGCTAAGCCAGTACCTGTTGATAGAAAATATAAGTTTTTTGCCGGCTTTAAATCATGAACCAATAATGTTCCCGTTGGCTTACTGCTGACCAGCAATTCATCTCCAACTTTTATATGTTGTAATTTAGACGTTAAGGGGCCATTGGGAACAATAATGCTAAAAAACTCTAAATGTTCTTCGTAATTTGGACTGGCTATACTGTAAGCACGCGTTAGCGGACGACCATCACTTTGTAAGCCGATGGTTACAAACTGCCCATTTTCAAAACGTAAACCTGATTCGCGCGTCGTTTTAAAACTGAACAAATTGTCGCTCCAGTGATGCACGCTCAAAACAGTCTCAGTTGAATATTTACTCACTATTTAAATCCTTTATTAAATGTTTATTTAGCTGAAATTGAAGCGATAATTTCGGGGACAACTTCAAATAAATCAGCTACTAGTCCATAATCTGCCACCTCAAAAATGGGCGCGTGAGGGTCTTGATTGATGGCTACGATCACTTTGCTGTCTTTCATGCCATATGTATGTTGAATCGCTCCGGAAATACCGATCGCAAAATATAAATCTGGTGCCACAACCACACCTGTTTGTCCGACTTGGATTTCATTAGGTGCATAGCCTGCATCGACTGCAGAACGTGTAGCTCCAAGTGCAGCGCCTAATTTATCGGCAAGTGGTGATAAGGTCTTTTCAAAATCATTAGCACTACCTAATGATCGACCTCCTGAAATAACCACTTTAGCTGAGCCCAGCGCTGGGCGTGCAGACTGACTTTTATCTTCAGACACCCAGCGAACTTTATTGGTTGCTGCTGGCGCAGTTAATTGTACAATTTCAGCACGGCCATTTTGTTGTGCGCTAGGAAAGCTGCTCGCATGCACCGTCAGTATTTGAATAGTATCTGTGCTTTGTACTGTTGCATGCATATTACCGGCATAAATTGAGCGCGTGTAAGTATTATTGTCTTTAATTTGTAGCACATCGGCAATCATCGCAACGTCTAATAAGGCTGCTGCATGAGGTAAAATATTTCTGCTAAATGATGAGTGAGCAGCTAAAATAACGTGGTAATCGTTCGCAATACCAACGATTATATTAGCGACATCTTCAGCGATTAAATGTTCTAAATGTGCGGCCTTAACACTTAAAACACGTTGTAAACCTTCGATGCCTACAGCTTGTTTGATGAGTGTTTCAGTGGCGTTACCAATAATTAATAGGTCAACATTTGCAGCCCAAGTTTGAGCAGCGCTGACGGCCTGATAAACGGAATCATTGAGCTGCTGTCCATCGTGCTCAGCCAATACTAAAACGGTCATAGTGTTATTCCTTCTATATCATTTAATTTTTGTAGTAATTCTTGCACGCTACTTACTCTAATGCCGGCTTTGCGTACTGGCGGCTCTGAAACATTGATCAGATTTAAGCGAGGCGTTATATCTACGTTTAACTCTGCAGCAGTTATAGTTTGAATCGTTTTTTTACGCGCCATCATTAAGTTAGGTAATTTAACAAAACGGGGTTCGTTTAAACGTAGGTCGGTGGTGAGTACTGCTGGTAATCTTACTGCTATGATTTCAGTGCCGCCATCTACTTCACGGGTAACAATGGCTTCATTATTTTCAATATCGATGCTCGATACAAAAGTACCCTGACCATAATTTAATAATGCAGCAAGAACTTGTCCTGTTTGACCAGCATCACTGTCAATGGCCTGTTTACCCAATAAAATTAAGTCTGGCTTCTCAAGATGGACTACCGCTTTAAGCAACTTTGCTACTCCAAGTGGTTGTAATACGCTGTCTGTTTCAATCAGTATTGAACGATCAGCCCCCATGGCGAGCGCATGTCTAAGCACATCCTGATTTGCTGAACTACCAAGTGATATTGCAACAATCTCTGATGCTAGCCCTTTCTCTTTTAAGCGTAAGGCTTCTTCGATAGCATTTTCATCAAAAGGATTAGCGCTCATTTTAAGGCCTGCAGTGTCAACATCTGAACCATCATTGTTAACATGGACTTTAATGTTGTAGTCTACGACACGTTTAACTGCTACTAATATCTTCATACGTACCTCTTATTGAAATTTATATGTCATTGTAAGACGGATTGTGATATCAGTAAAGTTGATATTAATGATATTATACATCTATAAAATAGATATATGGTTAACAATTAAGATGACATTAAATGAAATTTACACTGAGACAACTTGAAATATTTCGAGCCGTTAGTCGCACTGAAAGCGTTTCGCGTGCATCAGAACAACTGCATCTATCCCAATCTGCCACGAGTACGGCATTGGGTGAATTAGAGCGTCAATTTGATTTAAAACTATTCGATCGAGTGGGGAAATCGTTAAGAATCAATGAAATTGGACGACAACTATTACCCCGAGCCGTAGAATTATTAGATCGCGCAAGTGAAATTGAATCAGAATTATCTGGACATGCAGGTTTTGGTGAAATGCATATCGGTGCGACTCTAACCGTTGGTAATTATCTCGCAACTTTGTTAATAGCAAGGTTTTTGCACGAGCATCCCGAAAGTAGAATTCAGTTGCAAGTCCATAATACGAAGACGATTGTTGAACAAATTGCCAGGCATGAGCTTGATCTTGGTTTAATTGAAGGCGAGTGCAATCATCCTGACATTGAAGTCGAGTCGTGGATAGCAGATGAGCTCGCCATATTTTGTGCACCCAATCATCCTTTAGCGAAACACAAAAACATTAGTATCGACGAGTTAATTAAAGAACCGTGGATAATGCGTGAAAAAGGCTCAGGCACACGTGAAACATTTGACCGCGCCTTTCAAAACTATCATGCTCAGCTTAACATCCGCTTAGAACTAGAACATACCGAGGCCATTAAAAGGGCAGTAGAATCAGGTTTAGGGATTGGTTGTATCTCTCGCCTTGCGCTGAAAGATGCGTTTCGACGAGGAAGCCTAGTGCTACTAGACACGCCTGAGATAAAATTGAACCGATGTTTTTATTTTTTATGGCACAAACAAAAATATCAAACCGCTGGTATGCGGTATTTTTTAAATCTGTGTAAAGAATTGACCGCTGGACTAGAACGTAGCGACCAAATTAACTTACCTCTAATAGTCTGAAGATATGATGATAGAACGCGATGTAATGAATTACGACATTCTGATAGTTGGGGCTGGTCCAGCAGGGCTTTCAGCCGCTATCCAAGCAAAACAGTTATCTATTAAACATGATAAAGAACTTAGTGTTTGTGTGATTGATAAAGGGGCTGAAGTAGGTGCTCAGATTTTATCTGGCGCTGTATTCGATCCAAGAGCATTAAACGAACTTATACCGGACTGGCGTGAAAAGGGTGCGCCGCTTCACACCAAAGTAACAGACGATGTTTTTAGTCTGATGAGTGAAAAAAATAGCTGGAATATACCTGATTGGCTGATGCCGCCGCTTATGAATAACCATGACAACTATATTATAAGCTTGGGCGAGTTATGTCGTTGGCTTGCTGAACAGGCTGAAAGTTTGGGTGTTGAAATATATTCTGGTTTTAGTGGTCAAGAACCTTTATTTAATGGACAGCAGCAACTCATTGGCATAATAACGGGTGATATGGGCCGTGATGCAACAGGCAAAGAAACATCACAATTTGCAGCAGGTATTGAGATCCAAGCCAAATACACGTTAATTGCCGAAGGTACCCGAGGCTCATTAACCAAAGTAATCGAAGACAAACTTAATTTACGCAAGCAAAGCCAACCGCAAAAGTACGGTTTAGGATTTAAAGAAGTTTGGCGCATTCCCGTAAGTCAACATCAGCCTGGATTGGTCCAACATAGCATGGGCTGGCCACTCGATACTGACACGGGCGGTGGATCATTTGTTTATCATTATGGAGAACAGTTACTCTCGGTTGGTTTTGTAGTGCATCTGGATTATAAAAATCCGCATCTTTCGCTTTTTGATGAGTTTCAACGATTTAAAACTCATCCAAAAATGCAAGCTTTACTTAAAGATGGTGAACGGATTAGCTATGGTGCACGTGCCATCAACGAGGGAGGCATACAATCTTGGCCTGAGCTAATATTTGCAGGTGGTGCTTTTATTGGCTGCAGTGCTGGTATGGTCAATGTGCCAAGAATTAAAGGCATTCATAATGCAATGAAATCAGGCATGCTTGCCGCCGAAGCAACCTTTGATGCTATTTTTAGTTTAAAAGATAACCCTGATGACACACTTTTACATGCATACCCTGTGGCTATTAAAAACTCGTGGTTATGGCGTGACTTAAACGCTGTTCGTAACATCAAGCCTTTAATTTCTCGTTTTGGTAGCTGGGTTGGTATGGCATTTGCGGGACCAGAAATGTGGCTGGCTTCTTTTAATATCTATTTGCCATGGACATTAAAGCATCGTCTAGCTGATCATGAAACCTTGCATAAGGCTAATGAAGCATCAAAAATTGACTATAAAAAACCTGATGGCGTTTATAGCTTTGATATTTCTAGTTCAATTAATCTAAGTAATATTAGCCATGAAGCTGATCAACCTTGCCACTTGCAACTTAAAAACTCATTAACCCCGATTGCCATAAATCTTGCTTTGTATGACGCACCAGAACAAAGATATTGTCCTGCAGGCGTTTATGAAATTGTGTTAAATAACAATGATGCAAAATTGCAAATTAATGCGCAAAATTGCATACACTGTAAAACGTGTGATATCAAAGATCCAACTCAGAATATTAACTGGGTACCGCCTGAAGGTGGCAGTGGTCCGATTTATTCTAATATGTAGATTTTATGATGATGAGTTTAGCTAAAAAGGCGAGGTGAAACTCACCGATGGCTTCTAATCATCAACGGATTAATTAACTGATATCAATGCCTACATACTATCAGTCCATGTCGGCGACAGAAAAAGTACGGGCTTACAGTGATTATCAAATTGGCTGAACTCTTACCTATATCAACTCAAATGACTTCAAAAAAGAACATTTAATGTAAGTTTCAAATTATTTAAATTAATAGACTGTTTTTATTTTTATTTCGTCAGGATAGGTCAGAGTTCGACCCTATTAATTCTTATAAATTAATGAAATCGATATATTCAAATCATCGATTTTTTATCCCTAAAATATTAAGTTGAAATTTAGTTTAATTATAATTTATCGTTTGCAAATGTCGTGTACATTTGCACGTAAATGAAGAAACGAAAATGTATTTTTTATCTCGTCTAAATTTCGTTACTAACCTAGTATCATTAACAAGATAGATCCATATAAACTAAGCAAAAAATGACTCATTTTAAATCGATTTAAAATTTTAAAGATAAATATATATGTCGACAAATAAAATAAAGAAAAGCGATTTATCGAATCTAGCTATCATTGGTAGTGGTCCAACGGCTATTTATCTGCTTCAATATATCTGGACACACATCGATGTCTTGAAAGCTGAAATAAATAAAATAACCATTTTTGAGAAAGAAGTCATCTTAGGAATGGGAATGCCATATCATCCTAAAACGACGGATATTTATAATCTTGCAAATATTTCGTCAGAAGAAATTCCAATACTTCAGGAAACATTCGGAAATTGGCTCCGCAAGCAAACTAGTGAAACGTTACAAAAACTTAACGTGAGCGATAAACCGATCGATGACGCTGAAGTTTATAGTCGAATATCATTAGGCCACTATTTTCATGATCAATTTAAGCAGTTATTAAATGCTATCAAATCAGTAGGAATTGAAGTCGAAGAACATCATCTAAGTCAAGTTATAGACATTTCGCAAAAGACTGAAAATGAATTAATTATTATTGATTCAAAACACAAAACGCATTCGTTTTCGACAGTGGTTATAGCAAATGGGCACGAATGGATGGGTGAAGATCATATTGAAGCTGGATATTATGCTTCACCTTGGCCTATTCATAAAATACTTCCGAAAAGTGATGAGTTTTATAATTTCTCGGTAGGCACGTTAGGGGCTTCGCTAAGTGCTTTTGATGTGGTTACATCGTTATCACACCGCCATGGTGAATTTGTAAGGGTTGCTAATCATCTAACATTTATAAAAGATAAAAAAGCACCAAATTTCAAACTAGTCTTACATTCTTCGAGAGGTTGGCTTCCTCATCTTCAATATGAACAACAAGAACCTATTCGAGAAATATATCGTCATTTTAATCGAAATCAATTATTGGATTTAATTGATGACAATGGCTTTATGAGAATCGAAGATTTTTTTGATAATTTATGTCGAACTGCATTGATTTGTGCATTTCAAAAAGACAAACTGAATGACGTTGTTGAACAACTGCAACAGGAGACATTTAGTTTCAAAGATTTAGTCGCCTTTATGTCAGAAAAGCACGAATACGTTAATTCATTCGAAGGAATGAAAAAGGAAATGATTACTGCTAAAAATTCTGTTTACAATAAAATTCCTATCAATTGGATGGAAACATTAGATGATTTAATGTACAGCTTAAATTATCACGCAGAATTATTATCCGCTGAAGATCATACTTTTTTTCATAAAGAGATTATGTCCTTTTTAATGAATGTAATTGCCGCATTGCCACTACAATCTGCAGAAATTTTATTAGCGCTTTACGATGCAAATGCGATTGAATTAAAAGACGGTTTGGTGAGCTTTAATGATAATTCTTTCGATGATAATACAACGAAGATTGCCGTTGAATCAGATAATGGTGACATTGAAGAAATGGAATACTCATTATTCATCAATTGTGGCGGCCACAAAAAATTAGAAATAGAAGATTATCCATTTCAATCGTTAGTTCACAAAGGTTTAGTGCATTGTGCAAAAGCACGATTTGAAGATCCCGAAAATGCGGATCATTCTTCTGAAAAATTTGATTCAGAATCAATCATAAGAATCGGCAAAGAAGCTAAATTGAAATTATCAGGCATAGACATCGATGCTAGTTATCGAACAATTAATAACAATGGTATTTCAAATCATTTTTTATATGATATTAATTTTACGCATACTAGTGGATTGAGACCTTATTCATATGGATTACAGGCGTGTAGTGCCACAAGTTTGATTGTTGTAGAATCTTGGGTTGCAGAAATTGTAGAACATAAAAATATCAGTAATAATATTGAAAATATTACCGAGCTTTATGAAGAAATTGAAGGATTGTGACTCTTTTATCGACACATTATCAACGTGGCCCATCGATTCATGTTGGTGCACCATGATAAAAGTGCCATAAAAAAAGAGAGCCAACACTTCGCCAAGGCGCCCAATGTGCAATAAGGTCTTTTGCCTGTTGTGGCGTGGGTTTGTCTTTGAGCTGTTTCAATCGTCCTAGCGACACTAGCAAAGCCAAATCATCCGCTGGAAAAATATCTTGTCGTTGAAGTGAAAACATCACGTAAATCTCTGCGCTCCAACGACCAAAACCCCTCAGTGCTGTGATCTCTTTTATCGCCTTTTCATTACTCATTGTTTTCAAGCCATTTACATCAAAATGTCCAGTCTGAATGGCTAATGCAAGAGACTTGGCGTAGTCAATTTTACGATAGGATAACCCTGCCTCACGCAATGCTATATCCTCAATGACCATCAAGGCATCAGCAGTAACCTCGGGTAATAAGTTAAGTACACGCTGCATAATGGCACTGGCAGCATGTGTGGAAATTTGCTGGCTGACAATAATGGAAAGAAGAGTTTCTAAACCTTCAGGGCGAAGACGCGGCGGCGGGGGGCCAATAACGGCTAATGCATTTGCGACATCTATATCGACTGTCGCAAGATAACGCATGCCTTCGGCAATTATTTCTTTATCGATAGGATTTATGCAATGAGTCAATTGTTTAATGCTCTCCACTAGTTAATGCCTCTCTTTCTAATAACCTTTTCTTTTTATCAATGCCCCAGCGGTATCCTCCAAGCCCCCCATCGCTTCTTAAAATACGGTGACATGGAATCAAAATAGCAATACGATTTTTTGCACAGGCTGACGCAACGGCGCGTACTGCTTTGGGCTTATTAATTTGCTGAGCCAATTGACTGTAATTAAGTACATCACCTTCGCGTATACTCAAAAGAAACCGCCATACTTGCATTTGAAATACTGTACCGCGCATATCGATTGGTAAATCTGGTCTGGGGCCGCCTTCGCTAATATGTTGATCTAATGCCATGATCCAAGTATCAAGTTCTGATGTGTATTTGGCCGAAGATGCACTAATGTCAGCATTCGGAAACTCTTTTCTAAGCATGGTAAGTAATGTTGGTTCATCCTCTCCAAATTGAACAAAACAAATACCTGTTTCAGTTGCAGCCATAGCCATTAAACCCAGTGCAGTTTTGCAACAGGCATAAGAGATGCCTTCCCCACGTCCTCCTGAACGATATACGCTTGGTGTCATACCTATGTTATGTGAAGACTCACCATAAACGCGACTAACAGAGCTAAATCCTGAAGAATATATTGCGTCAGTAATATCGTCAGTCTTTTTTAACGTTTTTTTGAAATGCTGCATTCGAATAGCATCATGATAGACTTTAGGTGAGACGCCAAAAGTTGCTTTAAATATTCTCTGTAACCTAGATGGAGAGAGATTTACGACCTCAGCTAAACGTGCAAGAGTTAACTTTTCTAAAGCATGCATTTCAATATATTTGGCTATTTCAATAGATCGAGAAATGCCAGCGTTACTTCCATTTACAATACACTTCTTACAGGGACGAAACCCAGCGGCAATCGCTGCCGACTTACTTGGAAAGAACCTTAAGTTTTCGAACTTAGCAGGACGACTTGGACAGGAAGGTTGGCAAAATACGCAGGTCGTTATGACGCCGTAATAAAAAAGCTCATCAAATGACTTATCACGCAAGGTTATGGCTTTTCGCATTGCTTGTTCAGATGGCATCGACATCTCTTTACCCTTAGATTGCAGTTAATACTACTAATATAAACTGACTTATCCCTTTACCGCCATCCGTTTATTGCTAAGCAATTATTATTATGGTTGATATATTCAATGGCAATAAAAATCAAGGCACTGACATAGGTGAAGATACTACAGGCTAATCTTACTCAACCAAACTGATAATGTAGATTTATAGCGTTATAAAAATACTTGCCGGTCAATAATACCGGCAAGGCGATGAGCTAACATAGATCTTGTAAAATCGAAATTATCTATATCGGCGTTTTAACAAATCATTAAATAAGCATAATAGGACATAAAATCCAACCAAAGGTACTAAACCATAGAGCACTCCAGTTTGTAACTGTGGTAAATATGGCTGTGACAAAGCTGTCGCCACAGTAAACCATACATATGCGATATATATCATCAAGAATAAAAATCCTTCAAAACGATTTAATGTACTGCCAAGGAAAAATAATGGAAGGCATAATATTGCCACCGCGAGCATTACCGGAACATCAATTTGTGTAAGCTGTTCACTGGCCAGTAAAGGGGTAGGGGATAACATGCCTGAGATACCCAATACGGCTAAAATATTAAAAATATTGCTGCCGACCACATTTCCAATAGCAATATCACGTTCTCCCTTGAGCGTGGCAATAATTGAGGTCATTACCTCAGGCAACGAAGTACCAGCTGCAACTATGGTTAACCCGATGACCGCTTCACTAACGCCAAATGATGACGCAATAGTGACTGCGCTTTCCACTAACCAACGTGCGCCGAGAATCAGCAGTGCTAATCCTACGATAATAAATAACGCGTTTTGCCATAAGGGCATCGCTATCTCAGTTGATAATTCACTATTTCCAATACCGGTTTTTTTGCCCTGATAAAACAAGAAGATTGTATAAAAGATTACCCCCAAAAATAGAATGACAGCTTCCAATTTGCCAATAGCACCATCTTGAATCATAAACAACGCAACAATACTAATACCGATCATGATGGGTACATCTTGGCGAATAAGTTGTTGAGATACTATTAAGGGCATTATTAAAGCTGCAAGCCCTAGAATAAATAGAATATTAAAAATATTACTGCCCACTACGTTAGCTATCGCCAGCTCTGCTTGTCCCGAAAAAGCAGCTTTCACACTTACCGCTAATTCTGGTGCACTAGTACCAAAAGCCACCACCGTTAAGCCCACGACTAAAGCAGGAATCCCGAAACTGGTCGCCAAACGAGAAGCCCCTTTAACCAGTAATTCTGCACCCACAATCAGCAAGATTAATCCTGCTACTAACATTATCCACGTCATTTTATTTATTCCTAGATAAAGGCCTAATACTAAAAACTCAGTATTAGGCCTATTTTATAAATTATTTATCTATAAAGCGCAATTATCTACATAATAGCATCCAGTTTTTTTTGCATATCTTCTGCGGTTGGGCGTAACTGTGAAAGACCTTTACGTAACCGATGTTGTCCCATCCAAAACACCAGCGGGGCAGCAATAAAGATTGATGAACTGGTGCCAATCACAATGCCAAATAGCATTGGCAATGCAAAGCTAGCCACGGCGCTTCCACCTGCAACCGCCATTGGAATCAATGCCAGAAATGTTGTCACTGAGGTGAATACGGTTCGGGTTAATGTTGACGTTATGCTTTCATTAAGTAATTCCAACATTGGTTTATCGGGTGTTAGTCGTAAGTTTTCACGAACTCTATCAAATACCACCACTTTATCATTAACTGAATAACCTATTAAAGCCAACAATGCTGCCACTGCCGTTAGGTTGAATTCGACACCTGTCAACACAAAAAAACCAATAGTTTTGGTCAGATCTAATGCGATTGTTACTGTGGCTGCTAAAGCAAAATGATATTCAAAGCGCACCCATAAATATGCCAGCATGCCAAACCCAGCAAAAACGATTGCTAAGATTGTCGCATCGCGAAAATCACCACTGACTTTTGGGCCTACCATTTCAACGCGTGGAAAACTTGCATTGGCTGATATAGTTTGAAAAGCTTTTTTTATATTTTCAATGGATTTACCGCTAGCCACTTGTTGAGCATTTTCTATCGGTAATCTAATAAGATAATAATCATTTTCACCAAACTCTTGAATTGAGGCTTGTCCAAATCCTTTATCTTGCAAAGTTTGGCGAACCTGTTCGACATCCGTGTTTGGTGCTTTAACTTCCATTACACTTCCACCACTAAAGTCGATGCCATATTTCAAACCCGGTTGAAAGAATAAAGCAATCGCAGTCAGTGATAAAATGGCAGAAGCAGCGATACCGATAAAACGCCCACGCATAAAATCAATTTTACTGTTGCTTATCCGATCTAAGGCTTTAATACCTGAGATGGTCAAAGACGTTTGTTTGGGCATTTGCTTTATACGCCATTCCATCAATAAGCGTGTAAATGAAATAGATGTAAACATCGAGGTTATCAAGCCAATTGCCATGGCCACAGCAAAGCCACGCACCGGTCCACTACCAAACATAAATAACAAGCTTATGGCGATTAATGAGGTGATATTTGAATCTAAAATAGTGCTATAAGCTCGGTTAAAACCGGCATCGAGGGCAGCAAAAGCACGTTTACCGAGTCGTGTTTCTTCACGAATACGCTCATTAATTAAAATATTAGCATCAACGGCCATACCGATACTTAAAATTATTCCGGCAATACCTGGCAACGTTAACGTCGCCCCTAATAGACTCAACACGCCAAAAATTAAACCAATGTTGATGGTCAAACTTAAGCTGGCGATTAATCCCCAGCTGCCGTAAATCACTAGCATAAAAATCAATACCAAGACGGCACCAATTACGCCAGTAAATATACCCATTGAAATAGAATCACTACCTAAATCAGGACCAACGGTACGTTCTTCAATAACATTTAATGGTGCTGGCAACGCACCAGCACGCAATAATAAAGCCAATTCATTGGCTTCAGCAACCGTAAATGATCCACTAATTTCACCACGTCCACCATCAATTACACTGCGAATAACAGGGGCAGTAATGACTTTATCATCCAACACAATCGCTAATTGACGTTTAATGTTATTTTTAGTCATTTCACTAAATCGTCTAGCGCCTTCATTATCCAGTACAAAACTTACGGCGGGCTGGCCATTATCGTGACTAAATATTAGATTGGCGTCTTTAATATGTTCACCTTCTAGAGCCACGCGTTCTTCTAAAGAGTAATTTTCATCTTCCTTAACGCCTTTAGCACGCAGAATACCTAAAGATTGATCATTTGCTGCCCAATGAAATGTCATTTTAGCCGTAGTGCCAAGTAGAGAACGGATATAGCTTGGGTCGTCCACCCCAGGTAATTGCACCAAAATGCCATCATCACCTTGTTTGGTAATAGTTGGGTCAACTAAACCACTTTCATTTAAGCGCTGACGTACCACTTTTAAACTTTGTTCAACGGCATCTCTAGTCAATTTATCACTATGTGCTTTAGTTGGTGTGATGGTCAGTTTATTGGCTTCATCTTCCAGTGAAAATAACGCCAACCTGCCTTTTGAATCTTCAATATAGGTTCGAGTCAGTTGTTTGATATCAGCTAATCGCTTGGTATCTTTTGGCGTGATAACGATGTTATTTTTAGTAACTGAAATAGGTTGAATAAAGATCCGTGCATCGCGTAAGGCATCAGTGATTTGCTCGGCTAAATGCTGATGATCGTTCAATTTTAAGTCATCAGTATCAACTTGCATCAACAGGTGAGAACCGCCGCTTAAATCGAGGCCTAAAGCAAAGGTGTTGTTAGTAAACCAGCTAGGCAAATGTTTGCTTGCTGAAGTAGGTAATATATTAGGCAATGCACTTAGCAGCCCAAAAGTGATAATAATGCTGAATAGCACAGCTCGTGAAAAGAATGAATGCATAAATAATCCTCGAAGATAACTTCGTTGTTAAACAAATATAAGTTTAAAAAGTGGGGATTATTGGTGTGGAGGCGCGCGGGTAGGCTGTAGATGATATTTGACATCATCTAGGATAAACAATGCTAAATAATGCAGGTTCTCAACATCTATTAATGCTGAAAAAGGGAGATTTAATACGTTAAAGTGAGCCAGCCAATGCTGTTCTGAATCACCATCACTGCTTTTTGGGACAGTGAGATTTTTTATATTCAGTAATGTACGGTAATTATCGCCAAGATTTGCTAAGGTAGTATGGTTAAACTCGGCGATAAAATCTGAATTTACAGACGTTTTGAGTTGTCGGTAATCTAACCAGCCAGTGAAAGCCTGACTATTCAGCAGTAACAGTAATAGACACAGCTGCCAGAAAGAGGCCGGTCGCTGATCAAGCTGCTGTGTTGGATATTGATTCATTTACTAATTCGCAATGTAAGTTCGCAAATTGTGAGCCTAGTCTATAAAACAGTCAATATAAATAACTGACTCATTAAATTATTTAAGAAATTAGCTTATGCAATCATTAATAACGAGTCAGGCAGATGAGCGCTTATATACTTAAGTGGGTTAAATAAATTCTTCAGCGATACAAAAGATTTCATCTGACTCATGTTAACCCGAGAAAGAATAGACCGAGTTCGTGGAATAATTAACTTAGCTTTTAGGTATAAATTAGTTAATAAACTAGAATGAAATTTGGCCCTTTTATTCACAACTTTAGTTGTTATTGAAAAGTTGAGTTGTAAATTTTACAGGCTACACAGTGGTGAATCGACCTTCTTCACATGGCATGAGGTGCCCCTATGACAAATCAATTATTCATAAAAACATTACCAACCGTCGAGACGCTCGATGATCTTGCAATCTCGGCAAACTATTCATTTTTGGACACGCTCAACTGCGATCCTGAAGCAAATCAAAACGGAATCGATCACGCGCCGCGACAAGTATTCTCGGGCCATTATGTTCTCGTTAAACCGACGCCAATAAAAGATCCTGAATACATCACGCACAGCAAAACCTTTTTTGATGAGCTTGGCTTCGCTGACAGTATGGCGGAGTCTGCTGACTTCATCAAAATGTTTTCGGGCGACATCTCTCAGGTTCCTGAACCGATGCGAAAGGTTGGTTGGGCCAGTGGTTATGCACTTTCTATTTACGGCACCGAATATTACCAACAATGTCCGTTTCAAACAGGCAACGGATACGGTGATGGTCGTGCAATATCTATTCTTGAAGCTGACATCAATGGTCAACGTTGGGAAATGCAGCTGAAAGGTGGCGGGCGAACACCCTATTGCCGAGGTGCAGATGGTCGTGCCGTTCTCCGATCAAGTATTCGAGAATTTCTAGCTCAAGAGCATATGCACGCACTCGGCGTACCAACATCACGATCGTTAAGCTTGTACGTTTCTAAAACGGAGAGGGTGAAGCGTCCTTGGTACTCGGAGGGCTCGACTTCAAGGGATCCTGACACGTTGATATCAGAGCCAGTAGCTATTTCAACACGTGTTGCACCGTCGTTCATTCGAGTGGGTCAACTTGAGCTTTTTGGTCGGCGTGCTCGCAAGAATGAGCATCTAAAAGCAATGGAAGAGCTTGAGAAAATTGTATTGCACATTATTGAACGTGAGTACGGCGATGTCATTGATAATCAATTATCCACCGTCGAAAAAGTCGTGTTGCTGGCACAGGCATTTCGCAGTCGTCTGACGTCGCTTATTGCGAATTGGATCCGTGTTGGTTACTGTCAAGGCAACTTCAACAGCGACAACTGCGCTGTGGGTGGCTTTACACTCGACTATGGCCCATTTGGATTTTGTGATGTGTTTAATCCGAATTTTCAACCGTGGACCGGTGGCGGAAATCACTTCGCATTTCTTAATCAACCAGTGGCGGCGGAACGCAACTTCCACATGTTTTGCACAGCGATACAACCGTTGCTGGTACAAGATCCAGAGTCTTTGCATCAATTAGACGAGATTCGAAGTGGCTTTTCGACAGCAATGCAGGCGCAAATGGAGAAGATGTGGGCTACCAAGCTTGGGATGGTCACTTTTCATCCAGCTTTGTTCAAGGAGCTTGAAAGTCTCATGGCGCAAACGCCAGTTGATTACACTATTTTCTTTCGCGAGCTGTCGATGATTCCTGATGATATTCAACCACTCAAAAAAAGCTTCTACAAAGATTTGATGCATGCGACAGACCACGAAACGTTAGATAAACGCTGGTCAGAGTGGCTAACAAAGTGGACGTCGATGATTATTACTTTCAACACAACTGACGATAATGGTGCTGAGCGATGCTCACGTGAGGAGATCTCCAAGCAAATGAAACTCGTCAACCCAAAATATAGTTGGCGAGAGTGGTTTATCGTACCTGCTTATCAACAAGCGAGCGAGGGTAACTATGCTTCAGTGAGAGAATTGCAAGAGATCATGACGCAGCCATACTCAGAGCAATCGAAGACTGTGGAGGATAAGTTTTATAGATTGAAGCCAACCGAGTTTTTTGAAACGGCGGGCTTGTCATATTATAGTTGCTCGTCGTGATTAATTTTTTTATGCTTATATTTATAATATTTACTATGGCAATTTGCAGCCTAGGTCAAAAAGTACTTAACTGATACAAGATACGAATCGAAAATTTTTTATAAAATTCTTACATAATATTTCTAATCCGATAATACCTAATATTAATCGGTCATCAGTTAGATATAATGTTGGGTTTAAATACAACTTCTGGAGCAGGTCTGTTATGTCATCGAAATTGATGTCGGTAAAAGAACGGATATTTCATAGTGCATTATTTGAAGGTCTAGCCTTAATAATTGTTGTGCCTATTTCTATTTTCTTGATGACCGCGGAGACAGTAACAATGACTTGGCTTGCTGTGGCAATGTCAGTGTCTGCAATGATCTGGAACTATATTTATAATCTTGGCTTTGATGCATTCTTCGGACATCAACGTATCAAACGAGGGCTAATCATGCGTGTGTTTCATAGTCTTGGTTTCGAAGTGGGCTTGTTAACAGCAACTGTACCTTTAATTATGTGGATGTTAGATCTGGTATTTTACCCTGCGCTGACATTTGCTGTAGGTTTGGTGTTTTTCTATTTAATTTACGCCATCGCTTTTAATTATGGCTATGACCATATTCGATATAGACTCGTTGAAAAAGCCTGGTCTTAGAATGACTGTAGTATTCACTAACAATTGCTTTAAATGGTAATACTTAGCTCAAATTATGCCATCACTATTATCGAAAAGTATTCAAGCTGAATCTTGTCTCTCAAAATACCTAGGCTTTAGACGCAAGCAATGTCACTTATCAAGTATGAGTAAGCATAATAAGCAATTAGTTTTCAAATTGTAATTCAGCAAGCCTGGCGTACAAACCGCCTTTTTTTCGTAGTTCAACTGCATCACCAGCTTCAACTATTTCACCATTTTCCATGACCACTATTTTATCGGCCTTTTGTACGGTCGCTAAGCGATGGGCAATTATCAATGTAGTACGGCCTTTTATGGCAGCATTAAGTCCTTCTTGCACAAGTATTTCAGATTCAGCATCGAGTGCACTGGTGGCTTCGTCTAATAATAAAATAGGTGCATCTTTTAACATGGCCCGTGCAATTGCAATGCGTTGTCTTTGTCCACCTGATAAACGTGTACCTCGCTCGCCTAAGAAAGTGTTGTAACCTTCAGGCAATTGGACGACAAACTGTGCTACTTGAGCAGCCTTAGCAACCTCAATGACTGCTTCATCCGTCGCGTCGGGCTGGCCGTAACGTATATTGTCGAATACATTAGCTGAAAAAATGATGGGATCTTGAGGCACAATTGCAATTAATTGACGTAAATCTTGCAAGCTGATGTCATTAATATTTTGGCCATTAATTGTAATGTTGCCCGTTTGAGCGTCGTAGAATCTTAACAATAATTGAAAAATGGTGGTTTTTCCTGCACCTGATGGTCCAACCAAAGCCACAGTTTCACCTGCCTTAATATGCAAGTTAACATTCTTTAACGCAGGATTAAGTGGACGTGATGGATAGTGAAATTGCACATCATTAAATTGGATATCAGCTTGAGCTTTAGTGGCTAGCGATTGTGGCTTAGCCGCTTCAATAACAGCAGTTTCAGTATGTAGTAACTCAAGCAAACGTTCGGTGGCGCCTGCAGCACGCATAATGTCGCCCCAGACTTGAGCCATGGTACTAACACTACCTGCGACCATCGCAGCGTATAAAACAAATGAAGCCAGTTCACCGCCCGTCATTACGCCTGCACTGACTTGGCGTGCGCCTAACCATAATACAAAAATAATCGCACCCATCACCGCGGTAATGATCACTGCGGTGAGTAATGCTCTCACCTTGGTTCTTCGAATTGCCGTTATAAAACTTAACTCAGCACTATGAGCAAAGCGGTTGATTTCACGGGATTCTTGGGTATAAGATTGCACGGTTGGCATAGCATTTAAAATTTCACCAGCCATGGCTGAACTATCGGCAATCCGGTCTTGTGATTCACGTGAAAGTTTTTTGACTGAACGTCCGATGAATATGATGGGGATAATCAGACAGATCATTAAACCAATATTGATTGAAAACAGGTAAAAGCTAGTCACGGCAAGCATTATCATGCCACCGATAAACTGGAACAAACTACGTAAGCCCATCGAAGCTGAACTACCCACCACCGTCTGAATAAGTGTAGTGTCGCCGGTTAAACGAGACAGTACCTCGCCGGTTTGGAGCGTTTCAAAAAACTGTGGTGATTGCCTTAATACGCTCGCATAAACCGCACTGCGTAAATCTACGGTTACACGTTCACCTATCCAAGAAACCATATAAAATCGCGAGGCAACCATGATCGCCCAAAAAGTGGCTAATCCAAATAAAACGCCAAACTTGGTATCGATGTTAAAGGTCGGCATATTGCCATTATTACTGCCAAAGCCCACATCAATTAAATCACGAAACGCTAACGGTACTAAAAGTAACGTTGCCGAAGCCAAGCATAATAAAACAAATGCAATGACCATTTGTACGCGATAAGGTTTTAAAAAAGGCCTAATATCTTTTAGTGAAATAACGCGTTTTGCTTTGGGTCTGTCTTGGTTATTCGTAGTATTGTTTTGAGCCATTTTATATAAATTTCTAGAAGAATAATGATTATGACAGTATCGAAGCTTTAAAGTGCGTGCATGATTTGAATTGACGAGTATTAAATATCACCACAATATCTTCACCCTGCTTTTCAATCATTTACAATAACTTAAATGTGATAACGCATTTACATTCTGAGATAAATCATTAACCGCAATTGGGATCTAATCTAAAATAATAGCCCCAATGCGGTCACCAAGCTGATTGATCGAGATAAACACAGTAAAATATAGTAGAACAGTGCCGATGTTAAAATTCCTGAAACAATCCTTCAAAAACTATTGTTTTGTAAGTGTTTAATCAGGCTTGTCAGTCACTGCACCGGTCGAAGCTGAGCTGACAGATCTGGCATATTTTGCTAATAGACCTCGGGTATATTTCGGTGCTGGTTGTTGCCAATTGTGCTTTCTTCTCGCCATTTCTTCATCATTGATATTAACGGTGATCTCACGATTTTGTGCGTCAATTGTAATGCGATCACCATTTTGCACCAGTGCAATAGCACCGCCTTCAAAGGCTTCAGGTGTAATATGACCAACTACGAATCCTCGGCTGCCACCTGAAAAGCGACCATCTGTAATAAGCGCGACATCGTTACCTAAACCTTTGCCCATAATTGCAGAGGTAGGGCTCAACATTTCTCGCATGCCAGGACCGCCTTTAGGTCCTTCATAGCGAATCACAACGACATCACCAGCGACCACTTCGCCATCAATAATAGCAGCAAAACCTTGTTCTTCTGAATCATAAACTTTAGCTGTACCGGTAAAGCTTAAACCTTCTTTACCAGTGATTTTTGAAACTGCGCCTTCAGGAGCTAGATTGCCACTGAGTATAACCAAATGACTGTCTTTTTTAATCGGCTTGTCAAAAGGTAAAATAATAGTTTGTCCTTCCGGATAATCCTCTACGGTAGCCAAATTCTCGGCCATCGTTTTACCTGTTACTGTCATACAATCACCGTGGAGCATACCTGCATCTAATAATCGTTTCATCAAAGGTTGAATGCCGCCAATTTCAATTAATTCAGACATCAAATATTTACCGCTTGGACGCAAGTCAGCAATCACCGGTGTTTTATCCCCGATACGCACAAAATCATCCAATGTCACTTCTACACCAATGGCATCTGCCATCGCTATTAAATGCAGCACTGCATTAGTCGAACCGCCTAAAGTAATGATCAATGTAATCGCATTTTCAAATGCTTTCTTGGTCATAATATCGGATGGCTTAATGTCATGTTCAAGCAAATAAACAATGGCTTTCCCTGCATCAATACAGTCTTGTTTTTTGTTAGCTGATACTGCATTTTGGGCAGAGCTATTGGGTAGACTCATACCTAAAGCTTCAATCGCCGAGGCTAATGTATTGGCCGTATACATTCCGCCGCATGAGCCGGGACCAGGAATCGCCGTTTTTTCAATATGTTCTAATTGAGTGATGGGAATAACACCGCTAGCATAGCCACCTACTGCTTCAAAAACAGAGACAATATCGGTGTGATTTTCACCAGGTAAAATAGTCCCGCCATAGACAAAGATAGAAGGGCGATTTAATCGTGCTAAACCCATCAAACATCCGGGCATATTTTTATCGCAACCACCAATCGCAATAATACCGTCATGTCCCATACCCGCCGATACCGCTTCGATGGAATCGCAAATAATTTCTCGCGATACTAAAGAATATTTCATGCCTTCGGTACCCATGGAAATACCGTCAGATATGGTGATGGTATTGTAAATAACGCTTTTAGCACCCGCGCTATCTACGCCCTTACTCACTTCATCTGCAAGGACGTTAATATGCATATTGCATGGCGTGACCATTGACCACGTTGATGCAATACCCACTTGCGGTTTTTTGAAATCGTCATCACCAAAGCCAACTGCTCTTAACATCGAGCGGCTTGGAGCTTGAGCTGCTCCATCTACGATTTTTTTTGAATATTTGCGTGAGTTATCATTAGTCATGTTTTGCTCTTTATGTTCTGTTTCAGTCAATGCACTATAGAAGTGTATGAGTAAATAAACAATTTAAAATCGTGAATTGGTTTGTGGTGTTTATCTATTATTTTAAAAAGTGCTTTACTGTGTATGTTTAAAGCTCAAATATTAAATTTAATATAGGCTAGAAAATGCATACTCATTTTGGAGTTAAACTTTTTTGTGGATTATTAATAATCTTGAAAATTAGTACTTTCATCAAGTGCTAATCACTGAGTGGGAGAAGAAGTAACAATCTTAGAAGAACATAGCAAATTATTAAAGTCGAGAAGGGCAATACTTAGTAGTTTACTGAAAAGTCTTATAGATTTATCTTCATTAAACGAAAAAAAATCACCTTTTATGTAAATCCATTCGATCTTTAATCTGCTATTAATTTGCGATTAAATTTAGCTGAACTGAAAAATTACTATGCTCGTGATTGAATGGGAAAATGATATTCATAATATTGTTTAGTATTTGATAATTGGTTATGTTGATGTGATTTTTAACTACAAATTAATGATTTATTGAGGGCCAATCATCTTATCTGGTCTGACAATGTTATCAAATTGTTGAGCGGATACGAACCCTCCGGAGATAGCTTCTTCGCGGAGTGTCGTTCTATTATTGTGAGCCAATCTAACGATTGATGCTGCTTTATCATAACCAATGATAGGCGTTAAAATAGTGACTAGCATCAGCGATTTCTCCATCAACTCAGATATGCGAGCCGTGTCAGGTTCTAAACCTGAAATACAATGATCCGTGAAACTAATCGACACATCGCTAATAAGTTGAATTGATTGCAATACATTGTGAATAATGACAGGCTTAAAAGCGTTCATTTCTAGTTGCCCCTGTGCACCAGCAAAGGTCACAGTAGTGTGGTTACCCATGACTTGCGCACATACCATAGTCACCGCTTCACATTGGGTAGGGTTCACTTTGCCTGGCATCATTGAAGAGCCAGGTTCATTTTCTGGTAGATGCAATTCTCCAATACCTGAACGTGGACCTGAACCTAGCAAACGGATATCGTTCGCTATTTTGTTAAGACTCACTGCAGTGGTATTCAAAACTCCTGACAACTCCACCATGGCATCATGCGCTGCTTGCGACTCGAATTTATTAACTGAAACTGTGAATGGAAGTCCTGTAAATTTTTTAACTTCATCAACAAATTTTTCAGAAAACATTGACGGACAATTTAGCCCTGTGCCGACAGCAGTGCCTCCTTGTGTTAGAGGGTAAAGACGCTTCAAGCAGTCTTCAATGCGCGCCATATTAAACTTAATCTGGGCAGCATAACCCGAAAATTCTTGTCCCAAAGTTAATGGAGCGGCATCCTGCAAATGTGTTCTACCTATCTTAATTATTTCACGCCATTTTTGTGACTTATCAAATAAAGCGCGATGTAAATGAGTCAGGGATGGGATCAGCTGGTGATGTAATTGCTCTACTGTAGCAATGTGCATTGCGGTTGGAAACGTATCATTCGTTGACTGGCTGAGATTACAGTGATCATTCGGGTGAATAGTAATGTTATCGTCTTCACTAACATTTATGTGTTCCATCGCTAACTTGGCTATGACCTCGTTTGCATTCATATTAGACTGCGTTCCAGAACCAGATTGCCAAATTGATAGTGGAAAATCATTATCTAGCTCACCGTTGATTACTACAAGTGAGGCACTGGCGATTGCAATGCCAATCTTTTCATCAATAATTTTTTCAGCAAGATTTGATAAGACACAACAATACTTTACTATTCCTAATGCTCTAATAAACGGACGAGGAAAGCGTTCAATACCAATATTAAAATTAGTTAAAGCTAGTTGAGTTTGCTTTCCCCAATATTTATCTTTCGGCACCGTTATTGAACCAAAAGGATCTGTATTGATCTGGGGATTTTTTGCTTTTTCCATATTAGATAAACTTATTCGTGTAATTGAACATTAAGCTGATCAACCACTTCTGCCCAATCGGAATCAAGTTCCAAACATTCCTTAATAAACTGTGCTTGAGATGTGCTCCAGAAACTGGCTTGTTGTAAAGGAGTCTCTTTTGCCAATCGATTAAGATTGATAAACTCAGAAATAGCTTGTTCACTATTATTCAAGCCTAATTGAAGAAACAGATTCTCCATAGTATGCATAGATGTGTCCATGAATATCTCCAGTTAACAAAAAAAGTAGCTATACGTAAAATTACCATTATCTCTTCTGATTAACAAGCGAATCAAGCTGGTCGAAGCTTCCACTGGATTAATAGGCTACTGCAATTTTTAATTGAGCTGCCAATAAAGAGGAGAGCCATAAACCTTAGCAAAGTAATCAATCAATGTTCTAACATTTAGAGAAACATGACGAGTATTAGGATAAATAGCTGCGATATGCTGAGGCGTTGGCTTAACAGCTGCATAATACTCAGGCAGCAGTTTAATCAACGTACCATTCTTGAGATAATCACCTATTAGCCAATCTGGAAAAAGCACAATTCCCATATCTTTTAGTGCTGATACCAATAAAGATTCCGCATTATTAGACGTCAGTAAAGCTGGCGTTAAGAATCGCGTCCAATCTTCACTTCCTGTCTTAAAAAGCCAACGATTCGGTCCTGTTGAGCCTTTATATACAAGGCATTTATGATGCGTCAGATCTGCTGGCGTTTGTAGTTTACCGTGTGTGCGTAAGTACGCCGGAGAGGCGGCAAGATGATAAATTTGCTCGCCAAAAATGCGCGCATGAAAGCCGGAGTCATTTAAGGTGCCAATTCTAAAAACAACGTCTGTTGCATAATGATGAGGATCAATAAAGTCATCCGTTAAAGTTAAATCTATCTGTAATTTAGGATACTGAGCACTTAGCTGTGGCAGCCAAGGAGCGATATATCGTTGTCCAAAAAATACTGGGGCGTTAATTCTAATTAAACCACCCGGTTCTAATGTCCTGTCTTGAAGTTCCTGGTGTGCCGCACTCATACTCTCGGTAATAGATTTTGCATAGCGCATAAATACACGCCCTGCTTCAGTCGGAACGACGGCACGTGTATTACGATAAAAAAGCTGTTGCCCCAATGAGTCTTCTAACTGCTTGATAATGCGTGATACTTTAGAAGCTGACACGTCTTCTTTTCGAGCCACTACGGAAAAACTCTGAGCATTAAAGACATCTATAAAAAACAATAATGTTTGTATATTGATGGTATCTACAGTATTCATTTGTGCAACTTATGCAAAGGTTATTTGTGTATTGTAGCGTTTTTTAGTGGGTATAAGTTAGTGTAAGCTATAGGGCATTACTCATTAAGGATTTTTTCATGCAAATTTTATTGATACTCACTGTTGTGTTAGGCGGAATGGGGTTATCTGTTGAAGCTGGGTTACTTGGACCCTTAGGGAGTCAGGTAGGCGAACTGTGGGCAACATTGAGCATTTTTGGTGTTGGTGCAGCATTGACATTCTTTTTGATGTTGTTTTTTAGTCCGAGAGAAAGCCCCTCCTTTTTCTCACAGCCCCCTTTACTGCTGATTGGTGGCATTTTAGGGCCGATCTACGTTGTGGTGTTAACAATAGTGACACCTGTCATTGGGATTGCACTGACGATGATTGGCATACTGGCCGGGCAAGTGTTTCAGAGTTTAATTATAGATCATTATGGTTTATTCGAAACCATGGAGCGAAAAATAGACATTAAACGAATTATTGCTTTATTTTTCATTATTGCAGCACTTATTTTTATGGCAAAAGGATAACCTAAATGATGCTTATTTTAATGATTGTATTGGCCATAATTGGCGGCGCAGCTTTAAGTGTTCAAGCAGCATTAAATGGTCGCCTTGGCGGCAATGTTGGAGTGTTTAAAAGTGCTTTTTTAACCTTTTCTGTAGGTGCGGTTGTGACCGCCTTGCTTATTTTATTTTTTGAACCAAATCATGCCGTTACTTTGATGGACGTACCTAAATGGCAACTACTTGGCGCTTTGTGCGGAGTTCCTTATATCGTCATTATGGTGATTGCGGTCCAGCGTATTGGTACTGCTGTGGCAACGGTAGCGGTTATTTTTGGTCAGCTGAGCATGAGTGTGTTAATTGATAATTTTGGTTGGTTAGGTAATGAGGCGATTAGTCTTTCTGTCAGTAGAATGAGTGCTTTAGTATGTTTGGCAATCGCGCTATATTTTATTTATGCTAGTAGCAAGTCTGAGCCTAAAGAGACGAAGTAGCTCATATTTATTGATCGTTGTTAGCCATACTTTTTTAGGTTATAGCTACTAGGATGAAGGTGTAAGGATTCTGTCTCTTTATTTTTAATAGTTCTTGCTCAATATACCCATAGATTCTTTTTTATTTTTCCGTGTCAGATGGTAAAATAAATGTGGAGATTTAAGATACAAATGTGACTTATTAACATCTCCATTATCAATACTCTGGATATGAATTTCTTTTGCATTAGCAATATCATCTTCACCTAGATAATAACGATAAATAAAACGCATTTCTGTGTCGATACTACATACAGCCTTAATCGAAATAGCATTTATTTGTTTACGATCCGTCCAGTATATCAACAATTGTTGACTATCTATTGCAAAGTAAACTGTTCATCTTTCACGTAAGACATTGGATAATCGCTTCTCAAGATTAGCATTGAATCTCAAGCAGGCTTCATAAGACTTCTCAATGTAATGATATATAGATGTTGGATTAACCTTGAACATTTCTTGCATTCGTTTGAACGCCATGCCATTTACTAAGGCCATAATGAGATCTTCACGACGAAAAGGTGTTTCTCCGTTTCGGTTAGATCTTATTTTAGGATATTTTACAAAACTTTTTTTGCATGATTTGCAAAACTAGCGACCTGTACAAGAATTGGTTTTACCATTACGTTTGTATGCACTTCTTACTCTCGGTTTTGCCGTGTTATTTATATAATATAGGTTTAGACAAGCCTGATTATCAGGATGATGTGACCATAACTTCAATATCTCATTAATAACATGATGACTCTTTAATGGCAGAGGTTACATACATGAATTGTAGACAATTGAAGGAGGGCTCTCACCTGCTTTTCCAATAGCAGGATGACTGCTTATATGGATATAAGTTGATACAGATTCATATGGTTTAGATGGATCAGTTGTACCCTTATGTCGGTAATTCATATCCTATCTAAGTCCCGTAAAAGGTACATTGAAGTTTCTACATAAAGGATTTTTACAGAAATTAACCTGGATCCTGTTCACTTCTTGTGTAGCAGCAACGACTTCAGACTCTGGTGTCGATTTTTTTGCTGTAGCTAAATCCAATCCTTGCTTTCTTCCATAAAAAATCTCCTCACCAGCTAATGCTGATGAGGAGATGAGTACTAATCCAAGTTTAGCCACACTGTACTTTACGCGTGATGAACAATATACTATGGCTTTTTGTTACTAGATATTTTAGATATTAAGCAACTAAATGTTTATTTTTACGACGTAAACCCATAAAACCTAACAATGCTGGGGCAAACAAAAACGCTGCGGCAGGAATAGGAACAGGTTGTAAAGCAACAATGATATCGTCGAAATCTGCATCACCAAGATCAATGCCGTTATCATTAAAACCAACGATAATCGTGCCTGCTGTTAAAGTAAGTGCGTTATCACCTAGATAGCTCAGCAGATTAGAATCATTGGTCAATTTAAAGACGCGGAAAAAAGACGTATTTGCAGCCGAAAATGGATTTAATGAAATATCGGTTGGATCATTGTCTTCGAAGTATAGTTGTTCAGTTTGGAAGTTTACATTTGCCCATTGTCCAAAATTACTATCACTAAAAGTAGTAAAGTTGGCATCACCTGGATTCCAACCCGATCCACTATTTATAGATACTGTATTTTGATTATCTGATTCATAGGCTATAGCGGTATATCGCCATAAATTAGAAAAATTGAATGAGTTAAGTTCTACATAACCATTAAAGTAAGTAGCATCATTTAGGTAAGTTGCAACGTCATTTATACCACCTCCTGGTAAGGAGGCAGCAGAAGCTGTAGGCACTTGCGTTAGAGCAAGTAAGGCTAAACCCATTAGAGAGGTAATTTTTTTCATAAGAGTATTCCTTATCGAAAAATGCAACTCAGCCATCTTAAAAAGTGAAAATTTTAAGATCTGTTGTTTTCCGTAGCTTGGTTCACACCAAGGTTGGCTTTATGAATTATAAATTTCATTCACTCAATATCCATTGAGCTTGATATAACAATAAAACTACCCTTTTATCTAGTCAACGGGATTTTCTCCCTATTTTAAAGATGCTATCGATTAGCTGAATTCATTGGACTATTGCTTAGATTCCTTAATAATAATGAAAATATTTTTAGACCTATTAGCGCTAAAACGTTTGAATTCAAGCATCATAATCAATAAACGACCTCAAGTGTTTTTATCGAATTTATTTATAAATAAAACATGATGAATTTAGAATAATATAAGTTGTGAACCAATTTTTATATTAATTAAAAGTGGTACAAGTAAACGGTAGCAGGTTTTATGACTCTTTATATGTGAATACAACATCATATGTGAATACAACATCATCAACTACGCGTCGCCTTATCCAAATCAATAAACTTAGTTTTATAAGTACACGAAAATTCGCTGTCACTTCGGTAATTGACGCATGACCAAAATGGTCCATATTGACCTTTTCGTAACTTTAATTTGCCATGACAGTCAGGGCAAATAGGTTCGACATAGTTACATTTAGGATTTTCACAAAGTCTAAAGTCGCCATTTTCAATCAAATGACTATGACACCATTCACATCCTGTTAAAGTATGTGTGCAAAGTGGAAAGTCACTACATCCAAAGAATTGGCCATATTGACTATCTTTGGCCACCATATAACCCGTTTCACATTGACTGCAAGGAGTATCGGCGATTTTTGTTTGAAAGTGTGGCTTATCAGGCTGATGTTGAATGATGTCGTTGTCATTGTTTATCAACTCACGCACAAAGTCAGATGTATTATTGCCATCACTTATTAAATAAACATGATGTTTGGCTCGGGTGAGTGCCACATAAAATAAACGACGTTCTTCGGCATGAGCATATGTATCTGCTATAGGTAACACCATATCTAATAGAGTGTTACTGATTTTTTCAGAAGGGAAGCCGAATTTACCTTTTTGAAGACCTAAGATAATTACATAATCAGCTTCTTTACCTTTTGAACCATGGGCAGTCATAATTTTAAGCTGTAGTTTTGGATAGTTATTTTTTAAACGTGAGATATCAGGCCGGTCATGACTAAATCTAACAAGTATTAATACCGATGCCGATGTTTTAACCTTATCATTAATAAGCGACAAAGCTTCTTCAACACCGGCATTATTATTTGCCGTTTTAAGCAGCGAAACGGCAGCTTGTTGTACCTGATGAAAACTTTGGATTTGTTTGTTTATCTGAGCTGGGTTTTGCATAACAAAGCTTGATGCGACGTCACCAATCTTATTATTGAACCTAAAAGTGGTATCTAAAACAGAGGTCGCCGCAATGCCAAAATGTTGTTCAAATTGTTTGGTAATAGAAACATCACTGCCCGTAAACTGATAAATTGCTTGCCAATCATCGCCTACACAAAACAGTGTACTTTCAGGCCGCTGGGCGAGCAGGGCTTTAATCATTCTGGCTCTGGTAGCCGAAATGTCTTGAAATTCATCAACAAGAATATGCGTGAAGTTAGATAGGTATCTATCTGATTCTATATAAAAAATAGCATTGCCAATCATGTCATCAAAATCAATTGTTTGGGTATCAGTTAAGTGCTGTTGGTATGCGATATAGATTGGTTCAAATAGTTGGGTTGCCGCCAACAGACGTTCATGATCTTCATGTTGAGTCGCTTTATTTACTAAATCTTGTACCGTCACAAATGCTGATTTAAGCAAACCTAATAGTTGAGATAGCAGGCGACTAAAAGCAGAAACCTGGCCGAATTCATTCAAGGTTTTGAGCAGATCACTATTAGGTCTTGGCTCAAATTTAACCCCTGAATCGAATAGTTTTGCTTTTAATTCTTTGAGTAGAGTACCCTGACGTTTTTGATAACTATAGGTTTCAATCAACGGTGTTTGATGCTTTATATGTAGTTCCCGTTTCCACTTCATCTCGGCAATGTATTTTGTTTCATCGATAAAAACAGGTGTGTGATTGTGTTCATTAACAGCAAAGTGTTCTATATAAATCCCGTAGCTGGGTAAATAAAAATCAGGTTGATAACGTCGATAATCACGCCCTGAAGTGTTCACTTGATAATTGGCTTCGTATTTATAAACGATGCCTTGTTGGAATAAAAAGTTGGCAATTTCACACTCTTCATAACTCTTTACCAATTCGCCCTGCAGAGTACGAAGCTCATTGTCACGAAGATGTTTGTTGTAGGCACCCTGACTTTTAAACTTAAATTGATCTTTATAAGGAAAAGCAAAGCGCACAAAGTACTCAACGACTAAAGCCTTGTAATCAGCCTGTTGCATCAATAATTGGAATTGCTGATCGATAAATTTAGTTTTTAGTCGGTCATCTTCGGCCATTTTGTTTATCTCTGGCACGACACCTTCCACTGTGGTGATGATCTGTTTGCCGAGACTATGAAAAGTTTTAACGGTAAAACCTTCAATATTAAGCTTTGTATTGATGCGTTCAGACATTTCTTGAGCGGCATCGTTACCAAATGCTAACATGAGCACTTGTGATGGCTCTGCAATAGCAGATTTAATCAAATAACCTGCACGACCTATCATCGTGCTGGTTTTGCCGGTGCCAGCACCTGCTAATACTAAGTTATATTGTTCATTTTTAACGCAGGCTTCACGCTGGCTTTGTGTTAAAGGTTGGCTTTCAACTTGGTCAAAAAAATCTTTAAACTCGGCAAGCTGCTTTAATACAAATTGCTGATTATAAAGTGCGAAAAAAGCAGGGCCTTTGTCGAAGAGTTGTTGCATAGCTGGGATATACTTTCGGTACTCAGGGTCAATCAGGCTATCTATATTGGGATGAGTTACAGGCTTTTTTAGATAATCATATTGCACGAACCACTGTTCAGCTTGAGATTGACGTATGTAAGATTGCTGATGAACAATTAGTGACACATCTTGATATGCTAGTTTGAACTGTGGCTGAAATCCTGTGATGTATATTTTTTGTTGCAGATAACTGTATTTTTGAATAGTACTGACTATCTTTTTACATTGTGTTGTATCGATACCACCCAATTTAAGATGCTGGCCATCATATATCTCTATGGTAAGCGCTGACCAAAAGCGGCCATCAGAAATTTCAATGTTTTTACCAAGGTCAATCAACGGGATCTGCTGTTGCAAGCCTAAACGTTCAAATAAGACTAATTTATCTTGATAAATATTAATAATTAGATAGCGAATATTTTTGGCAAAAACTCTCGCTAATAGGCTAATTTGACAGGTAAATACCGGTGTTTCAGTTGGCACAAAAGTCTCTTTAATTAATTTTCATGGCTAACAAAATAACCCAACATTATCCTTATTTATGCCAGCTGTGTGAAGGATAAATAAACTTAAATCTAGCAACTGATGATATTAAAATAGATTAGGAAGGGTATAGTTTGAGGATATTATGATGGTTTAAAATAAACGGCTGTACATCATTAAATTGTTATTTGCAGCCAAACTTGTAGTGTAATTATCATGAATTTGTATTGTGATATATTGTGGGTCTTTAGAAAATACTTAAAACGACTGAAAAACGTTGTAATCACCCAGCCATGCTGGTAGTTTCTATACAATACACTCGTTAATCGCGCGTCATTATCGCAATAATCTTAAGAGAAAACATGAATCGAATTAAACGCGATAGTCTACAGTGGAAGATTGCCCTTAATACTTTTACAAGCATTATTCTGTCCACTGTAATCGTCGTGGGACTGCTCAGTTACTTACTCTATCCATATTTCTCGCTACCTAAAACCAATATTTTTATCTATCTGAGTGGCATTGCGGTTAGTCTGATTACCATAGCGTTTTTGTTTTCAGCACGCTCCTATATAGGGTTAACTCAGCTAATTGATAGTCTTGAACATATTACGTTAGCTTTACCATTACTTTCTTCTAAAAAATATGATGAAGCTAAATTAGCCTTTAAATTGGCTGACATAAAGCCAAAGCATGAAGAAATAACACAGTTACAATTTGCTGTTTTTCAATTAACTTCATTATTAGAAAAGCTTGATGGAAATGTTCATCAACGTTCGCAACTTATTCTTTCTCAAAAAACAGAGCTTGAGAATGAGCGCGATTTTATTCAAAATCTACTGAATACTGCTCAACTTATTATTTTGACGACGGATGAAGCTTTAAATATAACGACGTTTAATGATTATGCTCAAAAATTAACGGGCTTAACGGAAAATGACATGATTGAAACCGCTGTCTCTCATTTGTTCCCCGCGAGCAACTGGATACAGGCTGAGTCGCTTCTTAATGAGCTTTTATTGGGTAATATAAAAATTGCTCAGCAAGATGCTGAATTGATTGATGCAAAAGGTCATATCAAGCATATTTCGTGGTTGCACTCGCGTATTGAAAATAAAAATCATGATGCAGCTATCCTTAGTGTCGGTTTGGATATGACCTCGAAAAAAGAAGCCGAAAAGCGTATTGTCTGGATGGCGGAACATGATCCTTTGACTGATCTTATAAATCGTCGAAAATTCATGGAGGACTTTGAGAAGTCATTACAGATTTCAATTCGATATCAGCATAATAATGCACTGATTTATCTTGATTTAGATGCGTTTAAAGATATCAACGATACAAGTGGTCATGCAGCAGGTGATGCACTTTTACAAGCGGTGGCTGAGACTCTTAAAAGAGTAACAAGATATACCGATCTAGTAGCACGATTAGGAGGCGATGAGTTCGCCATATTAATCCCTGAAACAGATAAGGCTGGAGCCATCATTTTAGCAAAAAAAATCATCACTGAAATTGCGAAAATAAAATTATCTTACGGAGAAATAAGACATAAAGTTTCCACGAGTATTGGAATTGTTCACTATCCTTTTACTGATGCAGGAATTCATGAATTAATGGGCTTTGCCGATCTTGCTATGTATAAAGCAAAAGCCAATGGTAAAGGCACTTATCACACATTTTCAGCCAATGATAAAACCAAAGAATTGTTAGAAATACGGGTATTATGGAAACATAAAATAGAAAATGCACTAGAAAAAGATCTATTTGTTTTATATTTTCAACCGATTATGAGCATTAAAACAAAAACAATTCAGCATTATGAAGTGCTTATCCGCATGCGCGACAGTGAGACAGGTGAAATAAGTCTGCCCGGTAAATTTATCCAAATTGCTGAAGAAACGGGGCTAATTAATACAATTGATCATTATGTAATACAACATAGCATGAGAAAATTAGCCGCACTTCAAAATGAAGGTATTACCGCTAAATTAGCCATCAATTTATCCGGTGCGGTGGTTGATAACAAATTATTATTACCCTTACTTAAGCGCACTATCAAACAATATGATGTAAGTCCGGAGAGTCTGATATTTGAAATCACGGAAACAGCTGCGGTATCAAATTTCCCACAAGCAAAATTGTTAATGACAGAAATTAGAAAGTTAGGCTGCCAATTCTCATTAGATGACTTTGGAGTAGGTTTCTCATCATTTAATTATCTTCGTGAACTACCTGTCGATATTATTAAAATTGATGGTATCTTTATCAAAGATCTTGATAACAATGCAGATGATCAATTATTTGTGAAAGCGTTGGTTGACGTTGCCAAAGGCTTAGGTAAAAAGATCGTTGCTGAATATGTAGAAAATAAAGAAATTTTAGCCATACTAGAAACTTTTGGTGTCGATTATGCACAAGGTTTTTACATTGGCAAACCCAATAGCCAGATGAGAAAGGGCATTGTTTGGAAGCCGGATGAAAAATATATAGTGTCAGCAAGAGAGTCAGTATCTTCAGAAGACGATTTGACCAAAATATTAAAATCATTTAAACGATGATAGTGTACTAATAATTAGTTCTGTTCTTTGTTTTTAGCAATCAATGACCGTTCATTCTAATCTGTTTGTCTAAAAAATACCTGAAAGAGAGCGTTTATTATTCTTTCAGGTATTTGTAGTTTTATAGCATAATAATGCTTATAAAAAGAGAGTGAAAAATTACTTTATTTTAATAACAAAATGTTTTTTAACGGGTGTTTTAATTTCCCAAACACCTTTAAAACCAGCATCTACAACAAAGCCATCACCTGGTCCAAACGTTTGTGTTTCTCCACCATCTGGCGTGATGGTAAGGCTTCCTTCGATAAGATGAACAAATTCATATGCAGCATAAGTTGTATGCCAAAAACCAGGGGTCGCCTGCCAAATACCTGAAATGATTGAACCATCAGCTGCAGTATGCTGGATCCATGTTTTCATGGTAGCTTTTGGTTTACCCGCTACCGCAACCCAACCTGCGAGGTCATCGACGATAGGGTTTGAATCAAGTTCAGGGAGTTTGAAAAGAAGATTTGAATCAGTCATTTTAATTATATCCTTAATGATTAGTGAATGAACCCAATTGGGCAAAACAAATGAACTGGTATTAAAACAAGATAGATTGGGGACTGCAATTACACTTAAGTGATACTTCTAAAGGGGTAAAATTAAGTGATTGCTGAATTCTAATAATTCATAAAAAATTAAATCTAGCTTTTATTTAGCATATTAGATTAGGGGTGGCATATTTCAATGAAATATAGTGGTCGTTCTGTAAATTAATGATTGGTATAGAGCACTAAGGAAAATGGAATAATTTATTATGAACAAACTTTGTATAACTTGGTTAACATCATAAGCATTTTCTTTGATCGATAACTACAAAAAAAGGTCTATCCATGCCAGGAAATAGACCTTTAGTTTCTTGATTGAGATAAATTTAAAATTTATTTCTTTGCGTCTAATGCATTTTGATAATACTTGTGGACCAGTTTGTCTTGATTTTCTAATAAGTAGTCTATGCTTGGTTCATTGTTCATGGCTTTTTCAATAGCCCGACGAGTTGCTTCGCGGTGGATATTAAATAATGCTTCATGATCTAAATCTTCGACAGTTGTGATTTGTGGATTTAGCCACACAGAACAAATAATACCTAATTCGTTAGCTCTTTCTTTAGGTATTGTGCCATTACGAACAGCATCTAATACGCCATTGGCAATCGCGCCTTGAACGGTACCCATTAATATAGTGGTGTAAGCCGTTTTTTTAACCGTTACTTTACTGACCATAATGGTTGCAGGTTTAACCATCATATCTGTGTTCATTAGTGCTAATACACGAGAATGACCTTGAACTTGATCACCCAACAAATTAGCAAATGCTGTACCGAATGGCCCATCTAATTCGCCGATAATGACTTCTGGTTCTGCGGCAGTAAAGGGTGGACCGCCAGCAACTAAACATTCGCCGGTTCGCATGATGAATTTTTCACTCATGTAATCTTTCTCCTCGTTAAATTTAAATTAAACCAGAACACATCGTCTGGGTCGAAACATTTCAACTAAGTGTTTACTAGTGTTTTGGTGATTCTTAGATGAAGATTAAGATCTGTCAGGGTTAAAATAGTTTGTTTTCACCCTGACAGATCCTGAATGAATTACTTTTGTTAGTTAAAAAGTACGTGATACTGTGAAGGTAACGGTGTCATCGGAGTTTTGAGTCGATCCTAAGAAATTAGTATTTAAGCTATCTGTCGAACTGTCAGCCGAAGTATCGCTATAACGTAAATCCAGATTAAAACCAACTAGATCTTTTGATAGGCCAATATCCCAATGAGTGTAATCCCAACCTGCAGTAAGGCCATCACCACCTTGAACATCTTGGTAACCTAGACCAGCATTTAAGCTAAAACCTTGTGGTAACTGTACAGTTACATCACCTTTGACATAGTTGGCATCGCCACTTTCGAAAAAGAAATCAGGCGAATAGGCATACATACCATGCACACTAACGGTGTCATTGATAGCATAATTAGCATCTAACCAGAGTTCGAATACATCTGCTTCTATGCCACCAGTATTTCTTTGATGATCATCATAGAAATGATAATAAATAGGCATAACAAACCAATCTACCCCAGCATAAGAATCAGCATAACCAATATAAAAGTCATTTTCTAATTCATAACCAGCAACAGGGTCGCCATTGGCATTAGTAATAGGGTCTTGATCTGTCAAGCTTGAACCCCAAACCCCAGCAAACAGATTACCGTAAGTCCAGTCGAAACTACCTTGTAAAGCAGGGTGATCATTAGAAAATGATAATCCACGATAGATATAGTTAGATGTAAATGTCAATGTAGCACTGAAATTTTCAGCGGCAAATGGGCCTGTGACAACTTCTTCGTCTGCTGCGAAAGCCGTGCCGACAGTGCCGAGTACTAGCGTTCCTGCTAAACATAATTTAGTTATTTTTTTTATCACTTTATAAATCCTCTTTTAATTTTTATTTATTTTATTCTAATAAAAGTTCAGAAATGTGCGTCACCATATTTCTAAGCTTAGAGATTTCCTAAATAATCTGAAAAATGCACTAATTAAATTTTAATAATATGGCATCAACACACTGTTTTATAGTGAAAATTTAAGATATCCCATAGTAAGACATTGTCTGGACTGCACACAATGACGTCAATAATCTTAAGGTAGTATCACTTTAGTATTAGATTCGTTAAAAATAATCATTTTTTAACAGTGTTATGTAAATTTTAACTTCATGCCTAATTATTGAATTAATTTACTACTAAATTTCATAGTGATAATTACTCGAGCAGAATCTTGTAATAAGCATTAATGAAGAAACAATTATTCATACTATGAAACTTTATGCAACCCTATCTTGTCTTCATGATTTTTGTCAAGTAGATTATATTAATTCGAGCATTGTAATCTCTATCCAAGCTCACACTGAAACTGCCTCTATCGTTAAATTATGACTCAGTAGAAATTGAATTTGGTTCTGTTGTTAAGTTGACTACTAACGAATAATTATAGGTATGAACATCACTTTTCTACTCACCCAAAATTTATAGACACCATCATTAGTGAGTCAACACTGATGAATCCTCTGATTTGGCGTATAAATTTATGAAAAAATAGGCTGTTAAAGTAATTCGTACAAATAATCGACTTAGATTTAATGACTGGTTTTGCTTAAGCAACTGTGACTTTCTAGGGACAATTACATCTTTGGTAGTAATCAGTATGTGTAATGTACAGTTTTTTTTGATGGTGCTAAATTTAGAGGCAGTGGTTGGATTCTCCATCTGCAAGTATTAAGGAATTTTCCATGGCAGTAGAACTCGCAACAGTGTTTGCCGAGCAGGTCAGCTTAAGTCAACTTGTGCAAAATCTCATTTACGCCTCTGGCGTAGTTGGGGCTATCTTCGTCGTAATCGGCCTTCTTTTAATTGATATCGGTGGAACACGAACACAACACTCTTTCAATTCAGGAATTGAAAAGGTTGTCGGTTTTTTCATTGGGTTCTCTGCCTATTTTTTGATAGGTTTCGCCTTCTGGGCATCTCAATATTACATTATGGCAGGCGGTACATTGACGGACTCCATTCACGACTGGTGGGCGGGTGGAACGCTTGCTAATTCACTAGCGCAAAATGTTGATCCTGCCGTATTTCCGGGAATAAACAACTTTCAGATTTTTATTTTCTTCCTGGCGTGCTTTGCTGGTATCGTAAATGTGTTGTTACATTTTGCTGTTGCAGAGCGAATGAAAGCATCAGCTTATTACATTACGGCATTTGTTGCGGCTATCGTGTCATCAGTGCTGAGCTGGATGACGTGGGGTTCTGTTGGCCCACTGACTATCTTAGGTTTTCATGACTTTTTTGGTGTCGGTTTTGTCTATTTGTTTCCTGCTGGTATGGCGATGGTTTTTGTTCCCAAGTTGGGTGCTCGACCAGGGATGTTCAAAGCACATCCACAAGTATTTGAGTACCATCCTCCGAACAACGCAATGCTGGCAGTTGGTATTATGACGGTTTTTGCTGGTTTACCAATGATCATCTTTTCATGCATGTTTTTCTTTGATCCTGAAGCCTTAGCAGTGAGTGTGACCATGGCTACTACCAGTCTTGGCATCGCCTTAAACAACTACGCAGCAGCATGGGCCGGCGGTGCAATTATGGGTGCTATTATTGCCTACTCAACGGGTAAGTATAGTTATCTGCTGTTTGGCCCATTAGCTGGTTATGTAGCTGGGGCTGGGGGTTTAGATATCTATCTACCATGGCAGATGTTCCTTGTCACAATGGGTGCGCCATTCGTCGCTTATGTTATTTATGAGTTTCTTCAAAAACGTGGTATTGATGATCACAAGCTGATTCCACTAATGGGTGGAGTAGGTGCTTATGGACTTATCATGATTGGCATAACACATGCTGGTACTCCACGCGGTGGTTATGTCGGCATAGAAGAGGGAATTTATGCTTTCCAAGGAAGTGAGATTAGTCTAATGATGCAATTAGCAGGCGTAGTGACCTGTCTTGGCGTTGGTATAATCACGGCTTGGGTATTGTCATTAATTTTTGAGAATACAATCGGCTTACGCGTATCGGAAGAAGATCAAGCGCTAGGTTTAGATAAGGTTACTTGGGGTCTTAATCACCAAGAACAGACTGCCGAAAATACGCTTTATTAAGATTATTATTACTTCCAACTCCGACTCAGTCAGAAGAGTAATTAACTAGTCTAAATTAAAGATAGGCTCTTGATTGCAGTTTTAGCACAAGAATAGTTATGTAACTGTTTTTGCGTTGAGATTGTATTCAGGAGCCATTTTGATATTCTATTTCTAACCATCATCTACTATACATCTTACTTTCATATTTGCCTCTACGTCATACAATGATTATAGTCCAAGAATCAGTAATAAATAGTCTTATCCAATAAGCTGACTGGCAATATAATCCTTAAAAGTTACAAATTACACTTTGTAATATATCCTCATTTTAACGCTAGAAAAATTGTATCAGATTGAATCATTTACAGATAAAATCATCGATAAATCTGTGCGAACTGGTCATATGAACAAAGCTGAACTGTTGAAAATGATAATCCACAAAATATTTAGTTAACTATAAGAGTATAAAATTCTGCAGAATTTACTGCTTCATTATCTCGTTATATTTCTTCTGTAGAAACTATAATCATAAGTGTATATATTTGTACTTGTTAAACCTTCAGGTAGCGCAAAGTAAAACCCAATAATCTCAGTCTACTGACAGACTAATCAATAGAAATTTCCTTATCAAAATAATAGCTCATAAAAAGTTCAAAATATAAAATTTTTGCCTACACTCTTAAAAAACAGAGATAAAAAGCGTCGAATATTGTATTTTTAATGCTCAAAATGGATGAAAAATTTCCGTTAGACAAAATTAAAGAAATTTAGTTCAAACTCCTAAGCCTCCATACATCAACGAAAGTCACCAAACTAGTATCACTTTAGTGCTAGATCTTTCTGATATAACTATCACTTTAGGATAATTGTTTTTCGTTTTTGTTCAATGCTATGGTTCTTCTCAACATCAATTCAAGTTTACAATCAACGAGACTTTGGAGAGCAAGAGATGGAAATTACGAGAAGAAAGTTAATGCAGGCTGCGGCCGCTGGAGCGGTGGTTGCCACAACATCTATTTTACCGACTAGTTTGCTGGCTGCTAAACAAAAAACAGTGAAAATTGGTATGAATATTCCTATGACCGGTGATTATGCACCTTGGGGATTACCCGGTTTATACGGCTGTGAAATTATAGCTAATGATATAAATACAGCGGGCGGTGTGCTCATAGGTAATGAAAAATATCTAATTGAGATGGTTGCTTATGATCATGCCTACAATACCGAAAAAGCAGTACAAGGATATAAAAAGCTGGTGCTTGAGGATGAAGTCAAGATGGTTATGATGCTCGGTGGCTCAACAGTAGCTTCTGTACTGCCGTGGGCGCAACGAAAAAAAATGCTCACTACCACCTTGCTACCGAGCGATATCACTGAGGATTCTGAGTATTTGATTGCCACATGCGAATCTCATCCCCTATATAACGTCACGGGTGTTGAATGGTTAGCCGCTAACTTTCCTGAAGCTAAAACGGCTGCTATTGTCACCAATAATGATGCGGAATATGGTTTGCAATCTGCAGCTACATATAAAGCTGCCTTTGAAGTGGAAGGCATAGATGTCGTTGACGTTAATTTACATGGCTTCGATGTGACAGATTTCGCTCCTATCGTTAGCTCGATACTTTCAAAAAATCCTGATATTTTTTGTATGGCAACAAGTTTCTATGTGACCCCGTTGATGGAACAACTTTATCACCAAGGTTTCAAGGGCAAAATAATTTCATGCACCTTAGATTATTATGACCAAATCATTGCTAAAACCAGTAAAGAATTTGTTGAAGGCACCATATTTCAGTTTCCAGATTTTGATGATCCAAAGCTTAATGAACCAAGCATTAATTTTCCAGATCCAGGTGGCTTTGATGCCAAATTTAGAAAAAACCATCCAAATGATTGGTCTGCGGTTGCTTGGGAATATCCCTCAATCTTATTGAATTGGGTTGAAGGAGCAAAAGCGGCGGGAAGCATTGAACCTACTGCAGTCTTAAAAGCGCTGAAATCTAATAGCAACCCAAAATTTATCTACGGTGAAGGCAAATGGTGGGGTAGCCAATTGTGGGGTAGAGATAATGCGGTTGTGGGACGATGGCCTGTCGTTGTAATTGAAGATGGTAAAGCACGAATTAAAGAATTTAGGAGTGTATCTAAATGGCTAGACATGCACAATGACGTGTTAGTTAAACACATGAAAGAGCTCGGTCTGCGGACTGTTTAATACATTTAAAAAGGGAAGATGACTCGGTAATCTTCCCTTTTTTTGTTTATATTTGGTGCAGGATAATTTAATTTATTAGGGGTCTGACGTGGAGCTATTTCTCCAATCTATAGTAAATGGTTTGATCCAAGGCGGTTTTTTTGCGTTGTTTGCAGTAGGACTCGTGCTTATTTTTGGTGTTATGGGGGTAGTTAACTTCGCACATGGTGAGTTAGTTATGGTCGGTTCTTATACGATCTGGTTTTTACATGCTCAACATGGTGTTTCGTATATTCCAGCCATAGGTATAGCAATAGCACTTGTCACAATAATAGGCTTATTGATGGAGCGATTCTTATTTAGGCCCACTCGAGATGATCCTTTGGCTGGACTGATATGTTCAATTGGGGTTTTATTCATATTACAAGTAGCTGCCACTCTAATTGGTGGAGATGGACCATCTAAACAAGTACCACCTCCATTTGAAGGCACACTAGTATTATTCGATTTCTTGTACCTTCCTTATCAGCGTATTTTTGGTTTTATCGTGTCGGTATCAGCATTAGGCACATTATGGTATTTCCTTACTCGAACTAAACTCGGCTGGGCATTGCGAGCTGTTGCATTGGATAGAGAAGCTTCGGCACTACAGGGCATTAACATTAATAGGATATCGATGATTGCTATCGGCGTTGGTGCTGCTTTAGCCGGTTTGGCTGGATCGTTGATGGCGCCATTAACGAATATAAATCCTCATATGGGTCACAACGTCATCATTACTGCTTTTATAGTCACCATTGTCGGTGGCGTAGGTAGTCTTTCTGGTGCTGTTTTGGCAGCCGTATTGTATGCACTATTTTATACCTTTATTACGGTTTACTTTGGCGGTACGATTGCAACGATTTGTGGTTTATTGCTCATGGTTGTTGTTTTAATGATTAAACCAACTGGCATTATGGGCGTAAAGGTGAGTGAATAATCAGATGAATAATATTATTAAAAAAACCATAGGCTATACGATTTTATTGGTTGCGCTGATAGTGTTGCCACATTTTCTTAAATTTCAACATCAAGATTTACTGGTTTTTCTGACTATTAATATATTGGTTGTAGCAAGTTATCGAATTGTGACATTAACAGGAGAATGGTCATTAATTCATGCTGTAATGATGGGGGTCGGTGGCTACACTGCTGCACTGTTATTCAAAAATTATGACATCAGTTTTTGGTTAACCTTACCGCTTTCTGGTGGTTTCACAGCCTTGTTAGCTGCTGCATTATGTTTTCCATTATTCAGAATGACACAGTTTTATTTTCTTATTGGTTCGTTTGCTGCTGGTGAGGCAATAAGGCTAACGTGGATTCAATTTTTAAATCCTTTTGGTGGCACAGGTGGCTTGAGTGGGATAGAAGCGCCAATGTTAGGTAGCATCGATTTTATTGACGCTATCCCTTATTACTATCTTAGTCTTGCTATTGTTAGTGTGTGTCTTTTCATTCTATATAGAATTGAAAACTCAAGAATTGGCTTGACGTTACACGCGGTACATTGGAAAGCGCCTTTAGCAGAGTCTGTAGGTGTAAATACTTGGCGTTATCGTGCATTAGCATTTGTTATTGGATCATTTTTTGTAGGCATCGCAGGGGCATTAAAAGTACATTACTTAGGCACGATTACTCCTAACCAATATGGCGTTGGTTTTATGGTGTTTATTTTAATTTGGGTAATTGTTGGTGGCTATAATAAGTTTTATGGGCCCATAATTGGGGTTGTTGTATTGACTCTCTTTGATGAATCAATCCGTGGTTTTGAAGAAATACGTCCTGCGATTTATGGCGCGGTATTAATCCTATCTATTTTGTTTTTACCTTTAGGTCTTGAAAGTATTCCAGCAAAATTTAAAGCATGGTTTGGGATTGGAACGGGTCCTAAAAAGTCATCTATAACTGATAAATAAACTAGTGAAGAGGGTAACGTGTCTATATTAGAAATTAAAAATGTAATCAAAAACTTCGGTGGTTTAATTGCTCTAAATGATGTTAGTTTTCAGGTGGAAGAGGGCGAAATACGTGGTCTTATAGGCCCTAATGGTGCAGGTAAAAGCACAATGTTTAAAAACATTACAGGCTTTTATACACCCACTCATGGCGATATTCTTTATCAAGGCCAAAGTATTTCTGGAAAAAAACCCTACGTCATTTCTGAAATGGGCATCGTGCGGACCTTCCAAGAAACTACATTATTTCAAGAGTTATCGGTCTTTGAAAATGCATTAGTGGGCTGTCATGCGACAGCACGAACCAATGTATTTTCAGCTTTATTTGGCTTAGATAAAAAGCAACAAACAGCGGCGGCTGATAGAGTTGAAGAAGTGCTGGAGTTTATGGGATTGAGCGACCGTAGAGACCAACTTGCTTCGGAATTACCTCTAGGATCACAGCGTGCTTTAGCCATTTCTATTGCACTGGTCTCTGGCCCTAAAGTCATGTTGATGGATGAACCTTTTGCAGGGATGAATCCTGAAGAAACGAATCATATGATGAATCTTACACGTAAGGTTCGAGATTCAGGCATTACTATTATTCTTGTTGAGCATGATATGAAAGCAGTAATGGGCTTATGTGATTATTTGACTGTGTTGAATTTCGGCCAATTATTAGCACAAGGCACACCTGAAGAAGTGCGAAATAATGATAGGGTGATTGAAGCCTATCTGGGTGGGACTAAATAATATGTTACTAGAAGTAAAAGATATTCATGTCCACTATGGGCAAGTTGCAGCACTCAAAGGGATAAGCTTAGAAGTAGGAGAGGCTGATTTTATTACATTGATTGGATCAAATGGTGCGGGTAAAAGTACAACTTTACGAGCTATATCAGGGTTAAATCATCCTAGTTCAGGCATTATTATTTTTGATGGCAAACGAATTGAACAATTATCAGCCGACAAAATAGTGAAACTAGGTATTGCCCATGTGCCTGAAGGTCGCCGAGTGTTTAAAGATCTAACAGTCACTGAAAATTTACTTTTAGGTGCGTTTACGCGTGATAATCAGGCAGAAATTGCAGATGACCTCGAACAAACATTTGAACGATTTCCACGCTTGCGAGAACGTAAGGATCAGTCTGCAAGAACAATGAGTGGTGGCGAACAACAGATGGTGGCAATTGGTCGTGCATTGATGTCCAGACCTAGATTGTTGTTACTTGATGAACCATCTTTAGGATTGGCGCCTGTTATTGTTCAGGAAATTGCACGTATTTTGGTAGAAATTAACAAACAGGGCGTTTCCATTGTGTTGGTAGAGCAAAATGCTGAACTAGCATTACAGCTAGCTCGCCATGGCTATGTATTAGAAACAGGCAAGATTTCTTTACAAGGTGAGGCGAGCGGGCTAATGGATAACGATCATGTACGTAAAGCATATCTTGGTATTTAAGGACTTACAATAAGCAGATATTTCAGCTAGCCAAACACATTTTGTACTGAAGTTTCGAGCTAAAGATATAACTATATTTTCCATTAAGCCCGCTAAAGAAAGTTTTTAGCGGGCTTAATGAAATGAGTGAATATACATTATTCGTTGTCAGCTACTTTTTGATATGTTGTTGATTATAAAAAATTTACATTAAATAATGAATAAAGAATTACTAGTGATTTTTATTATGGTTGATGATTGCAAGATAGCGGATAGGTGTTTTTAATTGTCTGCCGGGGCGATGTGGTATTTCAGCGTTAAAAGTAAGTGAATCACCCGGTTGGAAAGTAAAGGTTTCGTCGCCGACAATATATTCAAGTTCGCCTTCAAGCATGTGTAGAAATTCTATGCCCGTGTGTTGAAATTCTGAAAACTCTTCAGCTTCTTCTAAGCTGATTAAAAAAGGTTCGAATACCTTATTAGGGCCATGTTCGTAGGCAAGTAGGTGATAAGTGTGACCTGATTTTGTACCCCGTCGGACCACTTCCAAACCTTTGCCTTTTTTCACAAATTGTGCGGATTCAATGGGTTTATTGTAATCCTGAAACAACCGAGACAGAGTCACTCCTAATGCATTAGCAATGTGTTCTAGTGTTTCCATACTCGTTGAAGTAAGTCCATTTTCAATCTTACTGAGCATGCCGCGACTGATGCCGACAAGTTTAGAAACTTCTGCAATTGTGAGATTATGATGGGTACGAAGCTGTTTGATAGTAAGCCCCAAGTAAGCGTTTAAACCAAGGCTAGAATTTTGTTGTGTCATGCTTGAACTATTCCTAATATTTAGTTGTTTTAACATGCTTGAACTAGTCATTAAATGCTCCACAAACTACCAAAATAACTGCAACAGCTCATCGCTATCGGAGACAATTATAACCCGTAGTGATTAAAATGATACAGCAAACTTTGCGATGAAAATTAACCTCATAATTTCAGTCAACTATTAATTTGTAGCGCATGGGCATTAATTTAACAGCTTTTGTAACTGAATAGAACCCACTACTAAAGTAGTAATATTTATAAATGAGACCTGACTATATTATATGTTATTTTTAGTATATTTAGTTTTTAATCAATTGATTATCGTAACTTTCTTGAACGACTCTGATGCACCAAAAGCATGCAGTTTGTCCTAGAGAATTTAAATAAAAGTGAACATTGTAAAATAATTGACATAGAGAAAAAGGTGGCGTACCTTGGAATTCACAGTTTCATCACATGAAGTATTGTTTCATAGAGGTTACTTGAAAAGAACTTAGTTCTGACAAGTAAATCATTTTGTTTTAAATAGTAGGAAGTAGTAATGCCATATAAACTGCTTAAATTTGGTTTTGGTCGTGAGTTCAATGAATCACGCTATTTTGAAGACGTACAAACACCCAAGAAATCCTATGATGTGGTCATCATTGGCGGTGGCGGTCACGGCTTAGCTGCTGCATATTATCTTGCCAAGGAACATGGCATTACCAATGTTGCTGTTGTAGAACGTGGTTATATTGGTGGTGGTAACACTGGTAGAAATACCACTATTGTTCGATCTAATTATCTTACTCCAGAAGGCGTTAAATTCTACGACGCCAGTGTGAAGCTATTTGAAGGCTTATCTGAAGAACTAGATCTCAATATGTTTTATTCTACACGGGGCCATTTCACTTTAGCACATACCGATTCATCGATGCGTACGATGCGATGGCGTGCGGAAGTTAATAAACATGTAGGTGTAGATAGTAGAGTTGTTGGCAGAGATGAAATAGCAAAAGCTTGCCCACAAATGGATCTCGATTGTAGTGGCCATGCTCCTATCAAAGGCGCTTTATATCATAATCCTGGTTCGGTTGCTCGTCATGATGCGGTTGCCTGGGGTTATGCACGTGGTGCTGCTCGCTTGGGTGTTGATATTATTCAAATGACTGAAGTGCAAGATATCGATGTTCGTAATGGCAAAGTTCACGGCGTGCAAACCAGTAAAGGTTACATATCTACCGGTAAAGTGCTATCTGCCGTGGCTGGCTTTACACCTAGAATTACCAAAATGGTCGATATTAAAACACCCATTACTATCCACCCATTGCAAGCGTGTGTTACTGAGCCGATGAAGCCATGGTTAGATACCATTATAGTTTCGGGCAGTTTGCATGTTTATGTCAGTCAATCATCACGTGGTGAACTCGTTATGGGATCATCTTTAGATCCTTATGAACTTCACTCAACCCGTTCAAGCTTTGATTTTGTTGAGGGACTAACGTCTCACATAGTCGATATGTTTCCATTCCTTTCTAATGTCAAAGTGGTTCGACAATGGGCAGGTATGGCAGATTTAACGCCTGATTTTGCACCCATTATGGGCAAAACAGAAATCGAAGGTTTTTATCTAGATGCTGGCTGGGGAACATGGGGCTTTAAAGCGACACCTATTAGTGGCAAAACCATGGCAGCCACCATTGCAAATGATAAAGCACATGATTTGATTCATTCATTCCGTCTGTCTAGGTTCGAAGATTACGAACTAACAGGCGAAAAAGGTGCGGCTTCGGTTGGCCATTAAACTACATAGGTATTGAGATATGAAATTACTTAAATGCCCAATAAACGGCACAAGACCCATTAGCGAATTTGTTTACGGTGGAACGTATCGGGAAATGCCTGATCAAGAAATTGCGACTGATTCTGAGTGGGCAGCTTATGTTCACTACCGTGACAATGCGCCCGGCTTGAAAACAGAATGGTGGTATCACAGTCCTAGTGGAACATGGTTTATTGCGGAACGAAATACTTTTACTGACGAGGTTAAAGATACCTATCTTTATAATAAACTCGTTGAGCTGGAGTCAGCAAAATGAACATGCGTATTGAGAAACAAACGGGTGAATGGCTTGATCGGGAAAAGCAAATTAATTTCACATATGAAGGTAATAAATTTACAGGATATGAAGGCGACTCAATCTCTAGTGCTTTATGGGCCTCTGGTGAAAAAGTATTAGGCCGCAGCTTTAAATATCATCGTCCTCGTGGTGTATTAAGTCTGGCAAATCATGATATTAACGTGATGTTGACTGATGGTCTAGATACCAATATGCGTGGCGATGTCATTAGGGTTAAGGATGGAATGTCTTTAAAAGCCGTCAATACATTAGGCGGCGTTAAGAAAGATAATTTACGATATATAGAAAAAATATTAGCGCCATTTTTGGTGGTTGGTTTTTATTACAAAGCGTTCTTTAGACCGAGATTTATGTTTCCTTTTTGGGAAAATATTATCAGGCATGGTGCGGGTTTAGGTAAAGTTAACTTCAATTACCCTAGGATACCGAAACCAAAATTAAATGAACATTATGATGTTTTGGTGGTGGGCGCTGGTCCGTCAGGCTTATCAGCTGCGTTAGCTGCCTCGTTTGATAAACAGCTTAAGATCTTAATTGTTGATGAAAATAAACAAGCCGGTGGTAGTTTGGGTTACGACCGTGCAGGTAGTGTAACGCCACAAGCTCAAATGGAAGAGCTTCTTAGCGAAGTTAACAAGGCGTCTAATATCACCTTGCGAACAGATGCTTATGCAGGTGCTTATTATACTGATCACCTTATTCCAATCATCGAATTTGGTGGCATTACCAAAGTGCGGGCTAAAACATTAATTATTGCAACAGGTGTTTTTGAACAAGCACCGGTATTTCGTAATAATGATTTGCCTGGTGTTATGAATGGTTCAGCTGCTCAACGTATGATTTATCGTTACGGGGTTAAACCGTTTAACAATGGTGTGGTATTCACCGCTAATGATAGTGGATATCGAGTGGCTTTGGATTTAATTCATGCCGGCACTAACGTTAAAGCGGTGGTTGATTTAAGAAAAACACCTGTATCTAACGCATTAACGAAAGAACTTGTAAATCACGACATACGTATCTATACAGGTCATTGTATCTATGAAGCCTTAGCAACTTCAGATGATATGGCGGTTAAAGGCGTAGTGATTTGTCCGTTTAATGAAGATACTAATACTGCTGATGCTCAACATTCATTCAACATTGAATGTGATGGCGTAGCAATGAGTGCCGGTTGGGCATCTGCTGCAGCGTTGCTATATCAGTCTGGAATGAAAGTTAGATACGATTACACCATTGAACAGTTTATTCCTGATACATTACCTAATGGTATCTTCGCAGCAGGTAAAGTGAACGGTATTTTTGACTTTGATCAACGAATTGCTGATGGTGCGAGGGCGGCTGCCGAAGCGATGCGTTATATGGGTATGAATAATGCGCCTGTTATATCGGTTCAAACCCATAGTGATTCATCACCTAGTCACTTTTTCCCTGTTGTGCCACATCCAAATGGCAAAAACTTTGTTGATTTCGATGAAGATATTCAAGCAAAAGATTTTATCAATGCTGCAAAAGAAGGCTTTGATAATATCGAGTTGATGAAACGCTTCACAACGGTTGGAATGGGGCCAAGTCAAGGTAAGCACTCTAATATGAATGCCATTCGTATTCTAGCTAGAATACGTGAGCTACCTGTTGAAAAAATTGGTTCAACTACGTCTCGACCTTTCTTTCATCCAACACCGATTGGTCACTTGGGTGGTCGTAATTTTCATCCAGTACGTCAGTCAGCGATCCAAACCTGGCATACCGATGCAGGCGCTGTATTTGTGGATGTTGGTGCATGGTCACGTCCTGCTTATTATCAAAAATCAGGTACTGAAGTTGAAGAAGTTATTCAACAAGAATCAATGGCTGTTCATAACTCTGTTGGCATCATTGACGGTAGCTCATTGGGCAAGATAGAAATTTGTGGACCCGATGCAGTTGAGTTTTTAGAAAGGTTTTTCACGGGTAAATTTTCTGACTTAAGAGTAGGTGAAATTCGTTATGCCTTATCTCTAGATGAGTCTGCAGTTGTTGCTGACGATGGAATAGTTAGTCGTGTAAAAGATGAGCTTTATTATTTAACTATTGGTACATCTAACACGGCAATTGTTTATCGTGAAATGCAACGCTGGCTACAAGTGTGGAAGCTCGACGTTGTGCTAATCAACGTCACGGGTAGTTACGGAATCATTAATGTAGTAGGGCCTAAAGCTTCACATGTGATGTCATCGCTTATACAAGATGATTTGTTGTCAAATTTGACTGCCGGTAAGGTGGGCGAAACAATCATTTCAGATATACCAGTACGGATGATGTGCGTGACTTTTGTATCTAATATTGGCTACGAAATTCATGTGCCAGCAGACAGTATGTTAGCAGTGTGGGAAATGATTATCAAAGCGGGAACGGCCTATGATATTCGCCCGTTTGGTACCGATACCCAGCGCTTATTAAGACTGGAAATGGGTCATTACTTACCTAGCTATGATACTGACGGGCTAACTATTCCATATGAACTGGGCTGTGAATCCCAACTCGCCATGGATAAGCCTTTCTTCATTGGACAACGAAGCTTGAAAATTTTGGCTAAGAAAAAACTTAAAAAACGTCTTGTACCTTTCATGCTTGAAGACAATTTTTCTAGTCAAATGCCTGAAGATTGTAACTTAGTCATTGAGAATGGCGACATTAAAGGACGTGTGACAAGCATTTCCTACAGTAGCAAAGTAGAGCGTGTAATTGGTTTTGCTTATGTGGATCCAAATAAAGTGGAAGCCGGCTCTCAATTCGAGATTAAAACTGATAATGGCTCAATGGTTAAAGCTACCGTTGTTAAAACACCATTTGTAAATAGTAAAAAGGAGTTTTGATATGTCTAGCATGTTGAAAACGACGCCAGTTGCACATTCCCAAAAAAAGCTAAATCCGATATGGGGAGAAGTTAATGGCATGCAAGTCGCCATGAGCTTCGATACACCTGAGATAGAACAACAAAGGAAGCAAAAGTTAGCTGTGACAGATGTGAGTTATCGCCAACGATTTGGTGTTAAAGGTCCTCAAGCCAAGCAATGGTTAATATCTCAAAAAATTAAAACCCCCGATTCAATAAATTCATGGGTTTTAGAAAATGACGTTCTTGTTTTAAGACTAGGTAATTCTGAATTTTTAGTTGAGCAACAAATTTCTGGTGAGATTTGTAAGCAACTTAATGAAGCAAGTCAAACCAATGCGGTCGATGTTTACAAGGTATTACGTGCTGACGCTGCATTTGTTATTTGTGGCGTTGAAATGCTAGCTATGTTTTCAGAGCTATGCAAGTTAGATTTGTCTGAAAAAGCACTTAAACCTAATCAGTTAATAATGACTCAGATAGCAGATATTTCAGCCACGATAGTGCCTGAAATAATAAATGACCAGTTAGTTATTCGTTTATGGTGCGATGGCACCTATGGCGCTTACATGTGGAGAGTGCTACATCAATTAGCCAGAGAGCTAGGTGGTGGAGCAGTAGGTTTAACTAATTGTATTAATAATAATTAAACACAGGATGAATATATGAATAGTATAGAAGAAGCTAACAAATTTCTTAAAGATAATAATGTTAAGTATGTCTTAGCCCAGTTTGTCGATCTTCATGGTGTGGCTAAGGTGAAGACAGTCCCTGTTGCTCACATGAAGACCATACTAAGCCCAGGAGCAGGCTTTGCAGGCGGTGCGATTATCGGTTCGGGTATTGAGCCTAATGGATCAGATTATTTTGCTCGCGGTGATTTATCAACACTATCTTTATTGCCTTGGCAAAAAGGTTACGCACGGATCATCTGTGATGGCCATGTTGATGATAAACCTTATGCTTATGACACGCGCGTCGTTTTGAAGAATCAAATGGCGCGATTGAAAGAGAAAGGCTGGTATTTATATACTGGCTTAGAACCTGAGTTCTCATTACTTAAGTTGACTGAATCGGGTGAAATAGTCCCAGCAGAAAAAACTGATACGCTGACTAAACCTTGTTATGACTATAAAGGTATTACGCGTAGTGCTGAATATCTTGAACGTATGACTGAAGCCTTAATTGAGGCCGGCTTGGATATTTATCAAATCGATCATGAAGATGCCAATGGTCAGTTTGAAATAAACTATACATTTGATAACTGTTTAAAAAGCGCCGATGACTACATTATGTTCAAAATGGCGGCCAGCCAAATTGCACATGAAATGGGCATGATTTGTTCGTTTATGCCGAAACCTTTTACTAATAAACCCGGTAATGGCATGCACATGCATATGTCGATTATGGATGAAGGTGGTAAGAAGAGCTTGTTCCATGATGACAGTGATGAAACAGGTCATGGTTTATCACCTCTAGCTTACCATTTCCTTGCTGGCATATTAGAGCATGCACCTGCAATCTGTGCGATTGCAGCACCAACGGTAAATTCTTATAAACGTTTAGCTGTTAGTCACTCTGTAACAGGTTCCACATGGGCGCCTAGCTACGTTTCTTACGGTAATAATAACCGTTCCACTATGGTTCGTATTCCATACGGCCGCTTAGAATTACGCCTTCCGGATGGTGCTTGTAATCCATATTTGACTACAGCAGCAATCATTGCCGCGGGTCTTGATGGCGTAGAACGTAAATTAAATCCAGGGGCTGGTAATGCAGGCAACTTGTTTGCTCATACCCATGCTGAATTGGAAGCAATGGGCATAGGTATTTTACCTCAGACTTTAATCGAAGCTACTGACGCTTTGGAAAAAGACACCATTTTATGTGAAGCCTTAGGTGAAGGTGTCAGTAAAGAATTTATTAACTTAAAACGTGCTGAATGGGCTGAATATCAACGCCATGTTTCAGATTGGGAAATCAAGCGCTACGTAGAATTTTTCTAAAAATTAGGAGCTTATTATGTGTGGAATTGTAGGATTATTAATTAAAAATGAAATGCTTAGACCGCAAATAGGTAAGTTGATGCTACCTATGCTAATCGGTATGACTGAACGTGGACCTGACTCTGCTGGTTTAGCTATTTTTGGCTCAGCAGTAAAAGATAATGAAAGAAAAATCAGCTTATATACTTTTGACCCAGAATTTATCTGGAAGAAGTTGAGCGATGATTTTCTTGATCATTTAGGTAGTGATGTCCATCTTCAACAGGTTGCTAATCACGCTGTGTTAACAACTGATCTTGATGTGAAGTTAGTTAAAATATGGCTCAAAGAACACTATCCTTCAGTCCATATTTTGTCGGTAGGACAGTTGATGGAAGTGTACAAAGATGTTGGTACACCTGCACAAGTGGCTGAACGTTATGGCTTTGAAGGCATGAGCGGTACACATCTTATTGCTCACACACGGATGGCAACAGAATCTGCTGTTACACCAGAAGGTGCTCATCCATTTACTGCTGGCGAAGATTGGGGCCTAGTTCACAATGGTTCTTTTTCTAACCCAAATAGCATTCGCCGTATGTTGGCACATAAAGGTATTAATTGCATAACTGACAATGATACTGAAGCTGCTTGCCGCTTTTTAGAATGGCGTATGCGTGAAGGCGATGATTTAGAAGCAGCATTACATGCTGGTTTTGAAGAATTGGATGGCTTTTTTACTTTATTAATGGGTACAAAAGACCAACTAGCTTTGGTACGCGATCCATTTGCTTGTAAACCAGCAGTGGTAGCTGAACATGATGATTATGTAGCTATTGCATCTGAATATAGATCGTTAGCTCACTTACCAGATATCAAAAATGCAAATATTTATGAACCAAAGCCAGAGGAACTGTATATATGGAAAGTTTAGATCTTGAGAAGATGAGTGTTAGGGAGATTAATCAATATCTTCATAAAACGCTACCTGGAAATGATGTAACTGAGCTTGAAATCATTAACCCAACAGGTGAACACAATATAGCAGTAGGTATGGATACTGAATGTACGATTGATGTACGTGGTCACGCTGGTTATTACTTAGGTGGAATGAACAAAAAAGCTAATATTATCGTGCATGGCAACGTAGGTACTGGTGTAGCTGAAAATATGATGTCAGGCAGTGTTCATGTCAAAGGTTTTGCATCTGCTTCTGCTGGTGCAACTGGCCATGGTGGTACCTTAGTTATTGACGGCGACACAGGATTACGTTGTGGTATCTCAATGAAAGGTATCGATATTGTAGTTGGCGGCAGTATTGGTAATTTCTCAGGTTTTATGGCGCAAGCAGGACGAATGCTTGTTTGTGGTGATGCTGGAGAAGGCCTTGGCGACTCTCTTTATGAAGCGGTCATTTATGTAAAAGGTACGATTAAATCTTTAGGTGCTGACGCTCAGTTAGAACCGATGACACAATCTGATTATGACGCAATTCAAACGTTACTAGATTTTGCTGGATTTCAACATGATCCTAAAGATTTTAAACGTGTCGCTTCAGCAAAACAGTTATACAACTGGAATGCTGATGCCAATCAAGAATATTAATACTGGAGTCAGTCACAATGAGTAAACATCATCTAGAAGAAAGCGTTGGATTTGGTAGTAAGACCAGAGATTATATCCAGCGTGCTTCTTCAACAGGTTTATATGAAATAAGAGGTATCGGCGCTAAGAGAGCATTACCAGCGTTTGATGATTTAGTGTTTCTTGCCGGTTCTGCATCACGTTATCCTTTGGAAGGCTATCGTGAAAAATGCTCAACTAAAACAGTTTTAGGAACGCGTTTCGCGAAAAATCCTATTGTGTTAGATACACCGATTACCGTTGCTGGTATGAGCTTTGGTGCACTTTCTGCCAATGTTAAAGAAGCACTCGGTATGGCTGCGACCAATATGGGTACATCCACTACGACAGGTGATGGTGGTATGACACCTGAAGAGCGTAACTCTTCTAAAACGTTAGTCTACCAATGTTTGCCATCACGTTACGGTTTTAACCCTGATGACGTTCGTCGTGCTGATGCGATTGAGCTCGTTATCGGTCAAGGTGCTAAACCAGGCGGCGGCGGGATGTTGTTAGGACAAAAAGTAAATGCACGTGTGGCAGGTATGCGTACTTTGCCACAAGGTGTTGATCAACGTTCGGCATGTCGTCACCCTGATTGGACCGGACCTGATGATCTTGCCATTAAAGTGGCTGAACTACGTGAACTGACAGATTGGGAAAAACCTATTTATATCAAAATAGGGGCGACTCGGGTTTATCACGATGTGAAATTGGCTGTTCATGCTGGTGCCGACGTTATAGTAGTCGATGGTATGCAAGGTGGTACGGCTGCAACCCAAACGATCTTTATTGAACACGTGGGCATTCCAACACTTGCAGCACTGAGACAAGCAGTTGAAGCGTTAGAAGATATGGACATGTTCGGAACGGTACAGTTGATCGTATCAGGTGGTATCAGATCTGGTGCTGACGTTGCTAAAGCTTTAGCAATGGGTGCAGATGCAGTGGCTATTGGTCAAGGCATGATGATTTCACTTGGTTGTAATAGTGAAACATACATTAAAGATGGCGAACATCATTCTGCTGAAGCAGATTACGCAGCATTAGATACTAAAGCTGGCTTTTGTCATCACTGCCATACCGGCAAATGCCCTACAGGTGTTACTACTCAAGATCCTATTCTTGAGCAACGTATTGAACCTAAAGTGGGTGCTAAACACGTTACCAACTATATCAAAACGCTCACTATGGAATTAACAACTGTAGCGCGTGCTTGTGGTAAATCAAATGTTCATCATCTTGAACGTGAAGATTTAGTGGCATTAACGCTTGAAGCAGCTGCAATGGCGAAATTGCCTTTAGCTGGTACAAATTGGATTCCAGGCGTTACTGAGCATAAGTAACGCTTTGGGAAGAATTAAACCAAGGATGGTTTAATTTTTTTAGTGACATAGGGATATTTTGACTGCAATTTTAAATTTGGCCGAAAGTTAGGCTGACTTAGCTTGGCTTTAACTTTACTTCACTTTGTTCAATTTAAATTTGTAATTTTAGTAGTACTATCTTAAATAATAAAGGGGGTCTAATGTTTAATGAAATTATTTTAATCAACTATGTTCATTCTGGGAAAGTAAATTATAACCAAAATTCTCTTCCTTTTTGGTGAATCACCTCATTAATAAGTTCAACTAAACCTTTGTTATAAATAAAAAAAGGAATAATGAGATGAGCGAGAATTTAGATAAAAGAATACATGCAATGTATAGGCAAGATTTTATGTTTGCATGGTTTGATGTTGCGTTTTTATGGGCAGCTGTCGGTTTTGTTTTGTATTTTGTTTTACAAATTGTTGATGACAGTGCAATTAGAATAGCGTTGTATTGCAGTAGTGCGGTTTTATTAATATTTAATACCGCCTCAGTTAAAGCAATGACTAATCATTACAACAAAGACAAAGATTATATTTATGGTTTGGATATCAGACACATGGATATGAATCGTCAAATTAAATTAGCTAATAAGAATAAAGATAAAGTAGATACTTACGTTAGCGATCATAAATAAAAAGAGCTGAATATAACTAAATAAAACAAAAATAAGAGAGAGATAATAATTATGGAAAACATATATAAACCGCCGAAACAACGATGGTTCGGTCAAGCGTTCGATAGTATTTTCATTTTAGTTTTAGTATACGCAAGTCTAATGGCCCCCTTACTTCTTGAATCTGAAGAAGTAGTCAATCCGGATAATGCATCCGTTCATATAAGCCCTACCTGGGAATCACTCAATGTAAACGCTGTTGAACAACAACAGTGGGAAAAGCTAGGATTCGATACTGATAAAGCAGCAGAAATTATTAATGATCGTTTTGACTACACCATTGAACCTATATCACTCATATTAACCGCGCTGTTCATAATCGGCTATTTCTTTTTTATGCTTAAAGTATCTGAAAAAGAATACAAAGAAGTCATTGCCGAAAAATTTGGGTCTTCCTCACAAGACTGAACATAACATTACGAGGTAACATTATGAATATATGGGATATATTGAGTTATTCTGCATGGGCAGGAGCAGCTGCATTTCTTCTTTGGATAGTCGTTGATGCGATAAAAGTATCATTAACTTATGACGAAGACTTACTAATGAGTTCACGCGAAGGTATGGATGAATTGGATCCAGACCAAGCTCGATCTCATGCAGGGGAGAATAGTCATGCAAAATAATACAACAACTGAAAGCACGGGTACTGGCACGCACATGAATATGCTTAAAGTGCTGACACCATTTCATGTGTGGGCATTAGGCGTGGGTATAGTTTTAGTCGGTGAGTTTATGGGCTGGAATTTTTCTGTTGCAAAAGGCGGCGCTTACGGCGCTCTGATAGCTTGTTGGGTGATCGGTTTGCTCTACTCGTGTGTAGCAATGATCGATTCAGAAGTCACATCAACAGTAGCAGCGGCAGGGGGACAATATACACAAGCTAAACATATTGTTGGCCCGTTAATGGCGTTTAATGTTGGCCTTTATCTAGTCATGGCATATACCATGCTAGAAGCTGCTGATGCATTAATTGTTGGTGATTTAATGGTAGCTATGGCGGGTACTTTCGGCCATGTAGGTTTGGATCCTAAACCATTTGTTGTGTTGACTATTGCGTTTCTTGCATGGTTGAACTATCGCGGCGTATTTACAACGTTATCTCTTAACTTTGTCATTACGATTATTGCATTTGCATCTATTTTAGTGCTTTTTATCGCGGTTGAACCAACGAATCCTGGTGTAGTATTACAACATGAAGGACTGTTAACCGATTTGCCTTATGGCTGGATTGGCGTCGTGGCCTCGTTACAATTTGGCATGTGGTATTACCTTGGTATTGAAGGGACATGTCAGGCGGCAGAAGAAGTGCGATCAGCAGGACGATCTATTCCATTAGGCACCATGGGTGGAATGATGACTTTGTTAATTGCTGCAACGTTGACTTGGTACATCTGTACCGGTTTATTACCTTGGCAGTATTTAGGACAAGCGTTTACACCGTTGTATGATGCTGCGAGTATATTAGGTAACACAAAACTCCAAGTATTATTATTCGTTGCGACTATGTTTGCTGCAATTGCATCGGCTAATGGTTGTATTAATGATGCGGCTAGAGCATGGTTTTCTATGGGACGAGATAGTTATATGCCATCGTTCTTCGGTGCTATTCATCCTAAATATAGAACACCTTATCGTGCGATCATATTTTTAGTACCGATTGCAGTATCATTTGCCTTTACTGGTCTGTTAGATCAGGTTATTACCTTCTCTATATTATCGGGTCTGTTGGGTTACACCTTTATGTCACTAAATGTCATTAAGTTCAGAAAAATGTGGCCTTTAGGTAGTATCCATCGCGGCTATGTTCATCCTTTCCATCCATTACCCGCTTATACGTTATTAGCGCTTTGTTCAACCACTTATTTTGCTACTTTCCTAGGCTATGGATCATCTTTGTTGTCTATCTTAGCCTTTTATATTGTAGCCTCTATTTGGTTTACGTTTCGTCGTTATAAGTTTGTAAAACGTGGCGAACAATTCACTATGTCGTGGCCTCGTCCAAAAGGGTACTAAAATATATAAGTGATTTAAGTATAGAACAAGATGAGTAGATTATTACTCATCTTGTTCTATTTCCCACGAGGAACTAAATTATGACAGCTAATTTATCATTTTTCGTCATTGCACCATTGATAGCAATGTCGGTCTATTTACTGTTTCAGCGTTCACAACTAGTCCTTAAACGGAATCGAGCAATGTTGTTTGAGCACTGTGACGGGATGTTAGATAACAGTTCAACATACTATGAAGCTAATGGCTTTCCAGTTATCAAAGGCCACTATAGTGGTTTTGATGTACAGCTTAATCTCATTCCCGATACAATTGTGATGAGGAAAGTGCCACCACTTTGGCTTATGGTGAGTATAAAAGCGAATAAACAATCTAAAGGTAGTATGGATTTTATTGTTAGGCCACAAAATATCGAATTTTACAGCCCAGGGTGGCATTGGGATGGCTTATTCAAAGTACCTTCAAATTGGCCACAATATTCTATTGCCAAATACCGTGATACAAAAGCATCGGTCTCAGTATTAGATAAATTTATACCAGACTTATTTAAAGATGAAAAAGTAAAACAATTATTAATAACGCCAGACTCACTGAGAATTACCTATATGGCTAAACAAGCTATACGTGGAGAATACTTATTAACACGTAGCGCAGTGTTTGATGATAATGCTATAGAACGTGATGACGTCAAAAAAATTATTGAATATGCAATTGCAATTCGAAAAAATATAGAAGAGGAGAGTGTCTAATGACTCAAATATATGAAGAATTAAAAGATAGAAAAGCGCCATTATCCCCCTATTTAGTATTACTCATAGCTATAGTGTTGCCGGGTATGGGGCAGGTATTAAATAATACGCCATTACGCGGATTGATCATGCTTGGCTTTATGCTAATGCTTGGGGTTTTAACTTATCAGGTCGCAAGCCCTGACGTCTCTATTATAGGTAAATTTGCAGGTGGGATATTTTTATACTCAATTATGATTTTTGATGCTTACTATTGGGCAAAATATCGTTCTCTTGTTTTTGATAATTGAAATCATCAGAATGGTTTACACCGCTTAACTTTTTTCTCGATACTCAATTTGTGGCTATCTAGATTATAAATACTAGCAGTGAAACAAATTAGTGCTGCAGCACCGAGCGTTTAGATATTGGATTATATTAACTAACAACGTCCTTTTTAAATTGAGAAGTCCTAACGAAGAACGCAATAAAAGATACACACTAGTGGTAAGAAAGAGATAACTGACATGTCAAAAGCAACAAACAAACGTAATAAGCAATGGCTTTATGATGCCATCGGTGGACAAGATGGCATCATCATTTTAGTAAACTTGTTTTATGATTTTGTTGAGTCGACGCCAGAAGGCCGACCTGTTGCTAAACTGCATTTACGTGGTCATGGTATTGCCCATGCGCGTATCGAACTGGTTAATTTTTTATCAGGTTTCTTGGGTGGTCCTAGCTTGTTTGCTGAAAAATGGGGTCATTCAAATGTTAGGCTTATTCATGATCATGTAAATATCAACCTAGAGGCAAGAGATTCGTGGATGGCCTGTATGGACATGACAATGACTCAATTAGAATATGATGATGAGTTAAAGCAACGTTTAACAGAAAACTTTCTTGTCATAGCCACGTTGTTGATTAATCATTAATCCTTAATCAGCAAATCGTATTAATCCGAATCTTTAATTTAAGTCGTAGCTTAACGCTACTCTCTATATTCCATACTCTTTTGGGAGTAACGCCTAGTAGGAATAGCCACCATACCCAGCAAGACTGATAATGTACCTGCAACATAGTTGTTTTCTCTTAACCCTTTTTATTGGGTGCTTTTGGGGGATCTTAAATGATCCCTTTTTTTTAAAAGGAACAACGATGAATAGAAGTATTTTTGAAGATACGGTAATAGGGTTTAAGTCATGAATTTTCCATTGCAATTAGAATTAGTCGATGTTCAGAACACGCCAGATGTGCGAGAATTTCTAATCGATCAAGTTGGCATCAAAGGCATAAGACATCCAATACGATTCAAAAGCAAAAATGGTGAACTACAGTCAGTGGTCGCTATGTTCAATATGTACGTACGCTTACCAGATCACGTTAAAGGCACTCACATGTCGCGTTTCGTTGAAATACTTAACGCACCGAAGCGCATCTTTTCTCTAGAAACATTTGAAAATCTCACCCGAGAAATGTTGGATAAACTAGACGCTAAAGCCGGTGAGATAGAAATGCGTTTCCCATTCTTTATTAACAAGACGGCCCCTGTATCCGGCGTGCAAAGTTTGATGGATTATGACGTTGTGCTCACAGCAAAAGTGCAGAATAATCTATTTAATTTGACGATAAATCTAATGATACCGGTCACGAGTCTGTGTCCATGTTCTAAAAAAATAAGTGAATATGGTGCACATAATCAACGTTCTCATGTAACGATTACGGTTAACTCTTCACAATATATTTTGCTGGAAGAATTGATCAACTTAGTTGAAAATCAAGCATCAAGTCAGCTCTATGGCCTACTCAAACGGACCGATGAAAAATACGTTACAGAATATGCTTATGATCATCCTAAGTTTGTAGAAGATATGGTGCGAGATGTGGCGGGTGAACTTTCCAAGGATCGCCGAATTATTAACTATATTGTCGAATGTGAAAACTTCGAATCTATCCATAATCACTCTGCTTATGCAAAAATTGAGAGGACACTATGAATAACACTGTTTATCCGACATCTTTCCGAGCAAATTCTGTGAACGGAATTTCTCCTATCACTGATATTGTGAAGGATATGAGTCAAGGCAAAATGATCGTGCTTATCGATGATGAAGGTCGTGAGAATGAAGGTGATCTAATATTAGCGGCAGACTTTGTTACTCCTGAACATATCAATTTTATGGCGCGTTACGGTAGAGGACTTATCTGTCTAACACTGAATGAAGCGCGTTGTCATCAGTTAGATTTACCATTAATGGTCAAAAATAATAAAGCCAGTATGGGAACTAATTTCACTATTTCAATCGAGGCAGCTGAGGGCGTTACTACTGGTATCTCTACAGCCGATCGTGCACGTACCATCCAAGCGACAGTTGCGAAAGATGCTAAGCCACAAGATATTGTTAAACCAGGCCATATTTTTCCATTGATGGCTCAAAAGGGAGGTGTTTTAGCTCGGGCAGGGCACACTGAGGCAGGTTGCGATCTTGCTGAGCTAGCCGGATTAGAACCTTCTTCGGTCATTTGTGAAATTCTAAAGGAAGACGGTAATATGGCAAGGCTGCCAGATTTATTGAGCTTTGCCGCTGAACACAACCTTAAAATAGGTAGAATTGCTGATTTAATTCAATATCGAAATCAGACCGAAACATTGGTTGAAAGAATCACTGAACGGACTATCCAAACGGCAAATGGTCCTTTTAATCTCATTGCTTATCGTGACAGCACAACCGAGCAAATTCATATTGCACTAGTTTATGGAAAACCAGACCCGAAACAAGTAACGATGGTTCGGGTTCATCAACCGTTATCAATTATAGATCTATTAGATATTGATAGTTTGACACATAGTTGGGGACTTAATGATGCAATGTCTGCTATCAAAAATGCGGGTTGTGGTGTGATTGTTTTACTGCGTAGAAATGAGGATGAAGATGCCTTACTTAGACGAATTGAAAATACAATAATCGAGCAAGATAAAGACTATGAACTGAGAGATTTCGGCATTGGTGCTCAAATTTTAAAAGATATTGGTGTTAAGCGGATGCGACTGATGACTAATCCAAAAAGAATGCCAAATCTGACAGGGTTCGAGTTACAAGTAGAAGGATACATCTCACCAGAGAGTGAAGATGAATCTATGGGTTACCAGCGTTATTATTCTTAGAACAATGAACAATCTCTCTGTATATTATTAGTACTGGACAGATCAATGACCAATAGCCCTTTACAAATCGCAACCCATAATCACTATTTACGTAACCAACGATGGGGCTTTACATGGGCCTTATGGACTGCTGTGTTATGGGGTGCGTGGTACATACCGGGAACGGCAGTCTGGTATGAGCATCCTTATGTAGATATCGACATTAATGATTCTGCATTAAGGCTCTCTGCAACTGCAGTGATGACTTGGATTCATGCAATATTAGTATTTATATTCCTTTTGATATGGAACGGCATGCTGGGTAAATTAAAGGATTACGGACGCACTATTGTTCGTTTTAGACATATTTCCAAGTGGTATGCACTAGCATCTTTATGTGGTGGTCCAATGGCTATTTTTGGATCGTACATGGCAATGGGTTATGTTGGCCCAGTGTTCGCAGCCATTACCTCATTATTTTATCCTGTAGTGGGGGCGGTAATTGCACGATTATGGTACAACGAAAAAATATCCAAACAAGCCGCCTTGGGCATGGCGATTATTATCATGGGTGGAATTGTTATATATGGACCGGGTCTATTTGGTACCGCCGATCCCACCAATAATTTGGCATGGTTAGGTTATGTTGGCGGCATTATGTCAGCGATTGGATGGGGTGCTGAAGGTGCTGTTGCTGCTAGAGCGATGGACGTAACCGATCCCGATGTCGGTATTCAATGTCGTTTTAGTTTTGAAATACTGTTTTGGGGTATTTTGATCTTACCCATCTTATCAATATTTACTGATATACCTATTGGATCTTTAATTCTCGATACCTTATCCAGTGGTAAAGCGATGATGTGGATGACCCTAGCTTCAATCTGTCATGCATATTGTTATACGGCATTTTATAAGAGCTTTACCTTGATAGGAGTTGGTAGAGGAGAGGCAATCGGCAATCTTTATGGTGTGTTTGCTGTGATATTTGTTGCAGCTGTGACGTTGGAATTACCAGAATGGTATTTTGTAGTCGGTCTTGCCTTCACCGTACTGGGAAGTTTCGTCATGTTCCGTGAGTCGGCTGAATCAATCTCACAACTTCGAGATGTGGCCACTGAGGAAAGAGTCTGATGAAACTGCATCAGAAAGCGTTTTTACTCGTTGAATTATCAAAACATGAAAGTTTATGGGATGGCGAACTAATTACCATAGTGCTAAATGAATACAATTTGGTTGGTCACTATTGGACTAATAGCTTTTGTGTGACCCTAGATGAATTGTCAGCAGCAGGATTGATAGCACGGATAGATAGTCGTTTAGAGCAAAGTCTTTTTGCTTCAAAAGAACGCGTCATGTTTAAGTATCAGTTAACAGAATTTGGTCGCACTAGAATGCTCAATACGGGTTTATTAGTTTAACGTGATAATATTGGCAAAATCGAGGAGTATGAAATGAGCGAATTTTGGGGATATCCTTATGCTGATGTATTAGCACTAGTGATTATTGCTGCTTTAAGTATTGGCTGCCTAGTATGTGCACGCCTATATGTCAAAAATTATTAAGTTATCGTATAGAACGCACGGTTAAAGTATATTGACTCATACTTGAACTACTAATTGCGTTTGGCAAGGCAAATGTATTCTGACTGCTTGACTCACAACCCAAAGTAGATGTTGATTAATTCGTGAAAAGTTGTGACTATAGCGATTCTTTGTAAAACGGTCTATCAATACAGTCTGGTTACATTAATTATTTTATTGATTGCGGATCCCATTAATTGTCGACCCAGAGCAACCGTTGATTAATCTCTGACAAACTGAGGTTATTAAAACTGGATATAAAATTATAAAACGCATAGAGTCTCATGCTGACCCTATTGATTCTCATATTAAATCTGACTCCAAGAGTATGCCCTAGAATGACTGTTTATATTATTGCCGACGTTGAAATCACCAATGAAGACTGGATACCTGAATACGCAAAAAACGTTCACGATATCGTTCATAAGCATGGAGGAAAATATTTGTCTCGTAGTGCAAACATTAAAGTTTTAGAAGGCGAACCACTTCCAACTACATTAATTGCACTTTTAGAGTTTCCGACTGCTGAAGCCGCTAAAGCATTTGCAAATGATTCAGAGTACGCACCATTCGGTGCTGCGAGACAGGCAGGATCAAACAGCAGATTTCAACTGATTGATGATACTGATGTTGCAGGCACAATTCCTTATCTTATAAAAGGGTAGTATTTATTAGCGGCATTAAAAATTTATGGAATCTGCCGCCATTGTGCTTTTTATGAGTATATGGTTAAAACATATGTGAAAATCTATCTAGCTTGAAAATAAACCAGATCTTATTAATTTTAATAAATAAAATAGACCAATGGAGTCTCACCCGATTGATTCCCGATTCCGAGACCTCACTGATTCTATTAATTAACCGAGATAATCTATGAAATGTCCAACTTGTAAAGAAACGAATTTAGTAATGAGTGATCGTTAAGACGTCAAAATCGATTATAGCCCAGAATGTCGAGGTGTTTGGCTTGATCGTGGTGAGCTAGGTAAATCATTGAGCGTGAAACCAATTGAAGCTGACCCCATTGGTACCACCCAGAATGTCGAGGTGTTTGGCTTGATCGTGGTGAGCTAGATAAAATCATTGAGCGTGAAACCAATTGAAGCTGACCCCACTGGTACCACCACTGGTACCATTAAATCAAATTGCCCGATTTCTAGTTCTCCTTGCATTGCTTATGTAACATTTTTTTGATTGATTACGCTTTACAGCTAATGACTGTGTCTATGTTCAATTGCTTCAGTTTTCATTGTCCGGTGAACGTCTTCGATTCAATGGGGTCACATTGAATTGATTGAAAATCAAGCAGACACTATTACACATTAACAAAAGTAAGAAATGAGGGCACCATGAGTAATCAATACGTACCACCAAAAATATGGGTTAACGATACTAGAAGTGATAATCAATGGGCCGGTATTAATAGTCCTGATTCTGGTGCACGATTTGAAAAAGAACTACCCGTTGGCAAGCATTCTCTTCAACTTTATTCACTCGCTACGCCCAATGGCCAGAAAGTGACAATTCTACTGGAAGAATTACTTGCGTTAGGTATTAAAGAAGCTGAGTACGATGCTTATTTGATCAACATCGGTGAATCGGAACAGTTTTCGTCAGGATTTGTAGGTATTAATCCCAACTCAAAAATCCCCGCTTTACTTGATAAGTCTGGTGATGAAGCCGTTAACGTATTTGAATCGGCATCAATTCTTGTTCATCTCGCAGAGAAATTTGGTGAGTTTCTTCCTAAAGATGGCGCTGCCCGTACACAGACATTTAATTGGTTGTTTTGGGCGCAAGGTTCAGCGCCATTCTTAGGCGGTGGATTTGGTCATTTTTATGCCTATGCAGATGAAAAACAAGAATATCCCATTAATCGTTTTGCGATGGAAGTTAAACGTCAGTTAGATGTTTTGGACAAGCAGTTGGAAAAAAATACCTATGTTATTGGCGAAGAATACACTATAGCCGATATGGCAATTTGGCCTTGGTATGGCAATTTAGTGTTAGGCGAACAATATGATGCAGCAGAGTTCTTACAAGTAGAAACCTATACTAACGTTGTACGATGGGCAAAAATGCTTGGCATTCGTGAAGGCGTGCAACGAGGGCGTGTCGTTAACCGTTCATTTGGTGAAAAGTGGGAGCAAGTGCCAGAACGTCACTCAGCGGAAGATATTGATAAAGTCTTACAATTAAGAAAGTCATAGGATGAATAGGAAGGTTTGAATTTAGCCGTGTAACTCGCTTATAAATAGCGGCAGACTAATGATTTCTTCTGACTCTTAACCGATGAAATGCTCATAAGGTTATACTATACCTTGTGTAACCATTAAGTTTTAACGCTACAGCTTTATTAAAGCTAGCAGCCATTTTTTCTAAAAAATATTAGCTGTAATGATCCACTTTATGAGCGACAGGCACTCACAATACACACTTCAACTGACATCACTTTTCTTCATTAAAGAGTTTTTTAAAGCACTGCTGTTAAATTATTTTGGCTAGATGTTCGACGACACCATCAATATTTCGCTCAAGATGATTAACTTCTGCTGGCAACATTCGTTGGTTAGGCCCATGTTACAGAACGCAATAATTTTTCTAAATTGTCTACTTCACCGTAAAATCGAGAACAAAATATTCTTGATGAGATAGCAAATATCCTCGGATATATATTTCTATGGTCAACATTAAAATAGTTAAACACTGTGCTTAAAGCTCATATTGTTAGTACTTTTTATTTCGTCGATAGATCAGCAAAAAAATAATGAGAATTAGTAAAAATATAGACGGGCAGGTATTTTGGAACGTTACTAATAGGGGATAACAGATTGAATATTATCATGACAAATTTAAGTAATGACTTGCAAGATAAAGATTACAAAGATATATGAATTAACTTACATCTATTGATATTTGAATCGTTTATATTCAAACAGATGCTGTGGTGCAACCATTACTCTTATCCTTATCCTTATCCATTGATTCATTAGTAATCCTTTTTAGAGTCAAGCTTAACTTAATACTTACATATCCAAATATATTTATCTGAACCACAGCCCGAGCATGATACTAAGGCAGAACTATCTCTCTAATGAGTGGGAATTTCGAGTAGTTAGATCAGGGATGGTTAGTGGTCGAGTCGCTTAGTTAATTTATATACAGTCAATAGGAGAAATAATGATGATTGAATTTGCCAACACGGTTTACTTGGCTTTTTATCTATACTTATTAATGGTCCTCATTCAATGGGCGGTAGCGAGTATCAGTAAAGCAAATTTGCCGAATGCGGTGCCAGGTAAAATTAGCAATGATTTATCTCACGACAGTTTTGTCTTTAGAGCGCATCGCACCTTTCATAACACGCTAGAGAATAGCGTTCTGTTTATAGGTACGATTCTTTTTGCATTTATTATTAATTATCAAGGTGCTATTTTTGCTATTTGTGTGTGGGTCTACCTTGTAGCGAGAATTTTACATATGGTGTTGTACTACGCTATTGCGACTGAAAAAAATCCTAGTCCCCGTACTTATTTCTTTTTGATCGGTATCGCTGCCAATATATTTATCTTGGTTTTAATAGGCATTAAAATTCTTTAGGATTTAACAATCAAAACATTCTTTGATTTAAAAATCTGATTTAGAGGAAGGAAGCAAAATGAATCGTACATTGATTATTGGTGCGAGTGGCCAAATCGGAAAACGCTTAACTAAGCTTATGCTAGATGACGATCATCATGTGGTTGCACTTATTCGAGATAGAAAAAAATTATCAGACATTGAAAGTGAAAACTTAAATATAATTGAGCAAGATCTCACTAATGACTTTAGCAAAGCATTTGAGCAGTGTAAAACGGTTGTTTTTATAGCAGGATCAGGCGCTAACACTGGTGCAGATAAAACGATGTTAATTGATTTGTGGGCAGCATGCCGTGCCGCCGATTATGCAAAGACCAATCTCGTTAAGCATTTCATCATGGTTAGTTCTATTGGTGCTGACATGCCTTCTGAAGGTTCAGAATCCATGCAGCCTTATTTAGTAGCTAAACATATGGCTGATGAGCATCTAATGAACAGTGGCTTGCATTACTCAATTATTCGCCCCGGCACTCTTACTAATGATAAATCGAGAGCTAAATTTACTACTACTCGGCCTGAGCACAAAGACCAAGCAGTTATTACTAGAGAAGACGTAGCCTTGGCACTGTTATTTCGAATTAATAATCCTCTCAAGGACAGTAGTGTTACTGAGCTGTTCAATGGTAACCACTCCATCGATGAAGTCTTAAAGTAGTGTCGTATTGGACCATATGTATTCAGTTATCTAGTTGCTAAAAGGTTTGGTGGTAGCAGATCGAAGGTTCTACTGAGGTTAAATTTTTGACAGTATTCTGGATAATTAAATTTTAAAAGACACCGTTAACTTTGTAAGTGCCATTTTATGAACATGACAAAAGATAGGATAAACTTATGAGCAAAGTAATAGAAACAATAAACCCCTTCACCGAAGAAAAGTTAAAAGAATACACCTTATTGTCACTTGACGAGGCTAACAATGCCGTTGTAAATGCTGATAACTGTTTCGCTAAATGGAAACTTGTGACGGTAGCTGAGCGCGCGAAACTAGCTAATTCGTTAGCAAAAGTAATAGCTGATAACGAGGACGAATTGATCAAGCTGATGGTTGAAGAGATGGGTAAGATTCAATCTCAAGGTAAACAAGAAGTGGCTCTTTGCGTGGAGATTTGCAAATACACTGCTACCATTGCAGAGGAAGAGTTAGCTAATGAGACGCGCGATTACCAACACGGCAGAGCATTCATCACTTATCAGCCTCTGGGTGTTATTCTGGGTATTCAGCCTTGGAATTTTCCGCTATATCAAGTAATTAGATACAGCATCACTAATTTAGTTGCTGGCAATACCACGGTCATGAAGCATGCCTCAAACGTATTTGGTATGGCACAAAAAATTCAAATGCTTTATGAAAAAGCGGGCTTTCCAAAATATGCTTATCAATCGTTGTTAATTGATGGTGAAACCGCGAGTAAACTGATTAGTCATGATGGAATAAAGGGTGTCACTTTTACGGGTAGTGATGACATTGGTAAATTAGTGGCAGAAGAAGCCGCCAAACGAGTCAAAAAAACGGTATTAGAGCTAGGCAGTAATGACGCTTATATGATTCTTGATGATGCAGACATTGCCTTAGCTGTTGCGGCTTGTGTCAAAGGACGAGTCATCAATAATGGTGAAACATGTGTTGCTGCTAAACGTTTTATCGTTACAGCAAAAAATTACGAACAATTTAAGCAGGGTTTTAAACAAGCCATGATGAAACTTAAATCAGGTGATCCGAGAGCTGAAGATACTGATCTTGGACCTATGGCGAGAAAAGACTTGCGTGAAAAGTTACACGATCAAGTGAGTCAATCTATTGCAGCTGGTGCTACTGTTGTTTGCGGTTGCGAAATTCCTGAAGGAAAAGGGTACTTTTACCCCGCGTCAATATTAGAAAATGTAAAGCCAAATATGCCAGCTTACGATGACGAATTGTTCGGTCCAGTTGCAGCACTTATAAAAGCCGATAATGACGACGATGCCATGCGAATTGCCAACGACTCACGTTATGGCTTGGGCGGAGGTATCTTTTCTAAAAATGAAGAACATGCGATTGAGCTTGCGGTGAACCACTTCAATACGGGCATGATTAATATTAACGGCTATGGTTTGGCGGCACCAAACTTACCGTTTGGAGGAGTAAAAAGCAGCGGATATGGAAGAGAGCATGGTGGCTTTGGTTTAAAAGAGTTTGTTAATATAAAAACTGTAATGATTAGTGAATCAACTTAAACGCGGTTTACCTAATTAGCGAATAAATAAAAAAGCGCCCAACATAAGCTGGGCGCTTTTTACGTTGATGCCTGGCACATATAGTTATAAAAGAGCGCGGTTAATTTACAGCCTCACATTGTCCTACCAAAAATGTTACTACTCAATCTATCAGTGAACGCGCTAATGCTATTCTCGATACATTAGACTACAAAAGCAGGTTAATTAATCAGTCCTGAACTCTTCATTTTTGCATCTGATTGCTAAAGTCGACGCAGTATTCATACCGATCATTTGCTAAGAGTTTGAGCAAGTTATGTGAGAGTTATTCTGCGAAAGATATTCATAAGGTCTTCGAATCAAGTAATTATTAGAGAGATACTTGCTTGATTTATGATTTGACGAAACAACCACTTAATAAAAGGATTTAACGAGTGGCTACTTCTGACACTGATCATGATTGTCATGTTTTATCTAAACCTTGCTTATGAGTATATCAATTAGGTTTGAGCATCATCGACTAATACAAATGATCAAACTCTAATATTTAACCATTTTCTCACTACTTTCAATCACTGTTAGCAAGCTTGACAATAGATTAATTCATAAGCCATCTTTAATAGCGCAATATGCAAATACTTCATTATTATCAATAATTAAGAATGCATCTAGCCTGTCTTCTCGATATCCTTTTCAGCATTAATTTACTGAGATAATCTTAGGTCTCATAATCAATAATTTTTACGATTAAGGTATAGCTTGTTCTATTTTAATACTACTTACGTAGTAATACGTGCTGAGAATTGTATTGAAAATACATTAATTACATTATGTTAACCATAGCGAGGTTAGGTGATTTTAGCAATGGACTAATCTCTAAGCTATCTAGAGGCATCATGCTTGTTTATTTTTAAAATATTGACGTTGTTTACCTATGACTGCTCACTATGAATCTATGATTTTTAAAAATCATAAATGTTATAGATTTGTAATCGAGTAGTCTTATATTATAAGAAATAGAGAGAGAGAGTTATATGACTAAAAATTCAGATTCAAACACTGCAACACCCGGTGAACCCTATACTGATGCGATTACTGCTGATTTATATGAAGATGTACCGGGACAAAATGCAACACTTCATCGCAAAATAGGTTGGCAAGGCGCATTTTGGGTGGCAAGTGGTGTACCAGCCTTAGTATTATTCTCAATGGGTGCTATTTCCGCCACTGTTGGTAAACCAGCTTGGTTGATATGGATGATTTCCATTGGTTTTGGTTTTATTCAAGCATTCACTTATGCAGAAATTGCAGGGTTATTTCCGCATAAATCAGGTGGTGCTTCCGTATATGGTGCGGTTGCTTGGGTGAGGTATAGTAAGTTTATTGCTCCAGTGTCCGTATGGTGTAACTGGTTTGCTTGGTCGCCTGTACTTGCGATAGGTTCAGGTTTGGCAGGTGGATATATAATGGGGGCGTTGTTCGAGCCTGATGCTGTTATAAATACTTGGCAAATTACTCTGATAGATTTAGGCGGTCTTAAAGATGGTTTAACACTACGTATTAACGCAACATTCATTGTCGGCGTTGCATTATTGCTTTCTGTATTTGCTATTCAACATGGCGGTATTCTTCGTTCAGCTAAGACAACTACCGTGCTTGGTTTAACTGCGCTTGTTCCATTGATGCTAATCGGTTTAGTCCCATTAGTAACCGGCGATGTGATGACTGAGCACTTTTTTCCATTGACGCCGCTTGCATTTGATTCAGTAGGTAATGTGATTGAAGGTGCGTGGGATCTTCCAGGCTGGACATTAATGGCGGGTGGTCTTTTTATTGCGGCATGGTCTACCTATGGTTTTGAGACTGCAGTATGTTATACCCGTGAGTTCAAAAATCCTAAGACAGATACTTATAAAGCAATTATCTATTCCGGTATGTTATGTATTGCCGTATTCACTTTAGTACCAATAGCTTTCCAAGGACATCTTGGTCTAGGTCAAATGGTGTCACCAGCTGTAGTTGATGCTGCAGGAACAGTTCTTTCACCTGCCGTTTATGATGGTATGTTAGCAGCCGATGTCTACAGCGGGATGGGTATTGCAAAAATTCTATCAGGTATGCTCGGTGATAGTGCTGTTATTGCCAATATTCTAGTGGTTATGTTTGTACTGGCTTTATTGTTATCCATAATGACATCGATGGCAGGTTCATCTCGTACCTTGTATCAGGCTTCTGTTGATGGTTGGTTGCCTAAATACCTTTCTCATGTAAATGAAAATGGCGCACCAACGCGGGCAATGTGGACTGATTTAACCTTCAACCTTGGTTTGTTGATGATGTCAGATTATGTATTTGTGTTGGCAATTTCAAATGTTGGTTACATTATCTTTAACTTCCTAAATCTTAACTCTGGTTGGATCCATCGCATGGATCGTCCTAACTGGTCACGTCCGTATAAAGCGCCTACTATCTTGCTAGTTGTTGGTGGAATATTGGCTTATGTCAATCTTGTACTGATGGGCTTGGGCGCCAACATTTGGGGTGAAGGCACATTGATGACAGGGCTACTTTTTGCAACATTAATCATTCCTGTATTTATGTATCGTCACTATGTACAAGATAAAGGTGTGTTCCCTAAAGCGATGTTAGAAGATATGCATCTAGCAGGCGAAGAAGAAGGTGTTTCAAGTCGTGCAGGCATGTTGCCTTATGTAGCATTACTAGCAGGTGTATTTGTTGTTTATTATTCTCACAGTTTAGTTAGTTAATTTAAGTTGAGATGATTCAATTGACAGTTATTATTAACAGCTGAGATGCGCTAGGTAGCATCAAAATAAAGGGCGGAAAGTGTAATTCACTTTCCGCTTTTTTTTATTATTTTTTAGTAAGTTAATGCGCTATTTATATCACCTACTCCTTTAGATGTAAGACGTAGGAGGAATTGCGGTAAAAGATTACAAGTATGAAAATGAAAGTCCAAAAATTAAATTAACTTGGAGTAAATGATATGGCCAGAGATCCTAAACACGACATTTTATTTGAACCTATCCAAATTGGTCCAAAAACACTTCGAAATCGTTTTTATCAAGTACCTCATTGTATTGGTGCGGGTTCAGATAAACCGGGTTTCCAAGCAGCGCATCGCTCTCTAAAAGCAGAAGGTGGCTGGGCAGCATTGAACACTGAATATTGTTCAATACATCCAGAATCAGACGATACGATGCGTCTTTCAGCCCGTATTTGGGATGAGGGTGATGTCCGTAACTTAAAAGCGATGACAGATGAAGTGCATAAACATGGTGCTTTAGCAGGGGTTGAGCTTTGGTACGGTGGTGCACATGCGCCTAACTTAGAATCACGTGCAACATCACGTGGGCCAAGTCAATATGCTTCTGAGTTTGAAACTTTAAGTTATTGTAAAGAAATGGACCATGCTGATATCAAGCAAGTTCAACAATATTATGTTGATGCAGCAATACGTGCACGTGATGCTGGTTTTGATATCGTTTATGTTTATGGTGCTCACTCATACCTACCATTACAATTCTTAAATCCATATTACAATAAACGTACCGATGAATATGGTGGCTCATTAGAAAATCGTGCACGTTTTTGGTTAGAAACATTAGAACAAGTGCGTGCTGCTGTTGGTAAAGATTGTGCTATTGCCACACGTTTTGCTATCGACACTATCTATGGTCCAGGTCAAATCGAAGCTGAAGTGGATGGTATGGCTTTCATCAAACTAGCTGATCATTTAGTCGATTTATGGGACGTTGACGTAGGTGATATTGCTGAGTGGGGTGAAGATGCAGGTCCTTCACGTTTCTATCAACAAGGTCATCAATTACCTTGGACTAAATTTGTAAAACAAGTTTCTAAAAAACCAGTTTTAGGTGTAGGTCGATTCACTGATCCAGAAAAAATGACTGAAATAGTCACTAAAGGCTACGCCGATATTATTGGTGCAGCTCGTCCATCTATTTCTGACCCATTCTTACCTAATAAAATCAACGAAGGCCGTGTTGACGATATCCGTGTTTGTATCGGCTGTAATGTCTGTATTTCACGTTGGGAAATTGGTGGTCCACCAATGATCTGTACTCAAAATGCAACGGCAGGTGAAGAATATCGTCGTGGTTGGCATCCTGAAAAATTCCGTCAAACTAAATCTAAAGATGCGGTATTAGTTGTCGGTGCTGGTCCTTCAGGTGCTGAAGCTGCACGTGTATTGATGGAAAGTAACTATGTTGTACATTTATATGACACTGCCGAAAAAATTGGTGGTCATATTAACAGTCTTGTTGGTTTACCGGGTCTAGGCGAGTGGGGTTATCACCGTGATTACCGTGAAACACAACTAAATAAATTAGTTAAGAAAAATAAAGACAGCCAAATTGCATTGGGTCAAAAAGCATTAACTGCTGATGATGTGCTTGAATATGGTGCAGAAAAAGTCATCATCGCAACGGGTTCTTCTTGGAATACAGATGGTAACAACTGTTTGTCACATGAAGCGATTCCCGGTGCTGATGCTTCATTAGCTGATCAATTAACGCCTGAACAAGTTTTTGCAGGTAAAAAAGCAATCGGTAAACGTGTGGTTATCTTGAATGCTGATAGTTATTTTATGGCGCCAAGTTTAGCTGAAAAATTAGCATTAGAAGGTCATGAAGTGACGATCGTTTCTGGTGTTCATTTAGCAAAATATATGGAATTCACCCTTGAATATCCAAATATGATGCGTCGTTTACATGAGTTAAAAGTAGAAGAGATTGGTTCACATTTCTGTTCACGCATTGAACCAGGTCGTATGGAAATTTATAACCAATATGGCGATGGTTCAAAACGTAGCTACCGTGGTCCAGGTGTTCCACCTCGAGATGCTAATGAAACTCATCATTGGATTGAATATGATTCATTAGTGTTAGTAACAGGTCGTCATTCTGAATGCGATTTGTTCAATGAACTAAAAGCGCGTGAAAGTGAATGGGCAGAGAACGACATCAAAGGTATTTACCTTGTTGGTGATGCTGAAGCACCTAGATTGATTGCTGATGCAACATTTAGTGGTCATCGTGTAGCGCGTGAACTTGAAGAAGCTAATCCACAATTTGCTTTGCCTTATAAACGTGAAGTTGCAACGTGGGGTACACCGCATATGCCAGGTGGCGAATTTAAGATCGAGTACAAGATTTAACTGCTAGAAATTGAACAATGCTGCCATGCCTCAGCGTGGTGGCATTGAATCAACATCAAACGCTTTTATAACCTAATGCATATATAGGTATGTTTATGAATGAAATAACAGAACCAACACGAATCCTGTTTGAAGGATTTCAGTTACAGACAATTTATTTGTTCTATGCCTTTGGTTATTCAGCTATCGCTGTTTTTATTTACGGTTGTTATGTACAAATAAGAAAATATCGTCGTGGTCAACCTGATCCATCGTGGGGTAACTTTTTAATACGTTTTGGATCAATGGTGGTTACGATGTTGACTCATCGCACCATTAAGCGTCGTGACCCAGCAGCGAGCAGCGCTCATGCGCTAATTTTCTTTGGATTTATATTATTATTTATTGGTACGGCCACTATTACCCTTGAATATGACATTATCGAACCTTTATTCGGTGTTAGATTCTGGAAAGGGACATTTTACCTATGGTTTTCATTGGTACTTGATATTGCTGGGTTAGGATTTATCGTCGGTTTACTCTATATGATGTATCGGCGTAAATGGATGCATTTACCAAAGTTAGACTACGCACGACTAGATCGCGATCCAGAGGATCCAGACTATGATCGTAGTGCTTATCGCCGCGAAGACTGGGCGTTTTTATGGACACTTATTATTATCAGTGTGACCGGCTTTGTTTTAGAAGCAACGCGTTTGGTATGGCTTAGCGAAACAGCGAGTGTTTGGGATGTCCGTATGTGGTCTCCCGTTGGTGCTTTTCTAGCGACTATTATGAAAGGTATTGGATTTACACCTGAAGCCGCTGGTGTATTTCGAACTGGACTTTGGTGGTTCCATGGCATGTTGGCTTTAGCCTTTATCGCGCTGATTCCATACACAAAAGTTAAACATATGTTTACAGCAGCTGCATCGTTGATGTTTCGTGATGAAATGGCAGGTCGAAGATTACCGATGGTGCCAGAAGATCAAGTAGAAGCTGGTTATAAAAAAATTGATGATTTAACTTGGAAATCATTGTTACATTTAGATGCATGTACTAAATGTGGTCGCTGCCAAGAAGCATGCCCAGCAAGTACGGTTGGCGCACCCCTATCTCCACGCGACGTTATATTATCGTTACGTGAATTTGCTAATAAAGCATTAAGCAAAAAAGAATTACCAGAAGAAGCAGAGTTAGACATTCATGGCAAAGATGTTGGCCAAGTATTTATGGAAACATTATGGTCGTGTCGAACTTGTCTAGCGTGCGTAGAGATTTGCCCTGTAGCGATTGAGCATGTGCCTATTATTGTGCAAATGCGTCGGCAGTTAGTAGAACAAGGCGATATGGACCCAATTTTACAAAAAACCTTAGGTACTATACATAAGAGTGGTAATTCATTTGGCGAATCGAAACGTAAACGTGCTAAATGGGCTAAAGATTTGCCCTTTGAAATCAAAGATGCCCGTAAAGAACCTGTAGATGTCCTCTGGTTTGTGGGGGACTATGCTTCATTTGATCCTCGAAACCAGGTTGTAACTCGCTCGTTTGCCAAACTGTTGAATCAAGCAGGCATAAACTTCGGACTATTATTCGAAGCTGAAATGAACTCAGGTAATGATGTACGTCGGGTTGGTGAAGAAGGCTTATATGATTTCTTAGCGACGTCGAACATCAGTACTATACAAGCCTGTGATTTCAAATCGATTGTTACAACTGATCCACATTCTTTCAATACAATTCGCAATGAATACCCTGATTTTGGTGGTGAGTTTGAAATTCAGCATTACACCACCTTGGTTAAACAACTTTTTGAGCAAGGAAAACTGAAACTCAATAAGCAGAACAATCAACGTGTGACGTTTCATGATCCTTGTCACTTAGGTCGTTATAACAAAGGCTATGACGCTCCGCGAGAAGTTATCAAATTGCTGGGCTATGACTTAGTTGAGATGGACCGAAATCGTGATAATTCATTCTGCTGTGGTGCAGGTGGCGGCCGAATTTGGATCCCAGATCCAGTGGGTATTGAAAAACCTTCAGCTAATCGTATGCGTGAAGCAGGTCAAATCGAAGGACTTGAAGTATTTATTGTTTCCTGTCCAAAAGATCTAACGATGTTTGAAGATGCACTGAAAACATCAGGATTCGAAGGTCAGTTTGTGGTGCGTGAGTTAATAGAATTGATTAATGACTGTGTTGAATATGACGAGCCAGCAAAAACACAAGAAATAGCAGAAACAGTTGCTGTATGAGTCCAGTAAATGCCAATGAATTAGTTCAAGTTGCATTAAAGTCGAAAGATATATATGCGGCTGTGGCTGTTTACGACATTGCTCGCGACGAAGATCGACTCGCGTTGGAAGCCATTTTTTCTAATGCACGACGAAATGTCTTAAAGCTAGCACGTTGGGAGCACACACCTGCTAGCGTTCTTAAAATGTTATCACAGTTGCATGACGAAACAGTTCAACTACGAATTGATAAAAACCCCAGTACGGATGGCGCGACGTTGCAACAACAGTATTTGGAGGTGGGAAGTTCAAAACTGACAGATTTGATCGCGCGACACGGCAATGCCTCAGTAGAGGTGTTATTAGAAATTGCGACACGGGAAGATGATTTACAGATAGTGAAAGCAGTGTGCATGAATTCAAATTCGGATGATTGGATTCTTATAACAATAGATCGGCGATTCCCAAGCTATTTTGATCGTGAGATAGCGGTTCATTCAAACGCTCCAACAACATTATTAGAAACGATTTATGGCCGAGGAAATGCTTATATTAAGGCGGCTGTGATCACGCATAAAAACTGTCCACAATCGTTATTAGTAAAGGCATCGAATGAGTCAGATATTACGATATTGCGACATTTAGCAGGTAATGAAAATATTGCCGAAAATATCTTGATAAGATTGTCCCAACATACCGATCCTTCGGTCAGGCGGGTGGCGGTGAGTAACCCACAGTTATGCAGTGCAGAAGTTGATAAGCTCGCTAGAGATAAAGCTGTTTCGGTCAGACGGGCCGTTGCTTCACGCGGGGACCTTTCGCCAGCGTTACTGACCTATTTGGCTAAGGATTCTTATCACTGGGTAAGACTTTGGGTTGCACGTAATCCGGCGATGCCGACTGATTTACTGGCGGTATTAGCCAAAGATGACAATATGGATGTAAGACGAGCGGTTGCCAGAAATCCTAAGTGTCCCAAAGAGTTACTAAAACAATTGGCACAAGATGATATTTCATGGGTGCGTGCAGCTGTTGCGTATCAAGTAAATGCACCCGTAGATTTACTGATGAAATTGCAAAATGACGATGATGTTGATGTGTTGTGCGGGGTCGCAAACAACATACATACCCCACAAACGGTGTTGCAAAGATTAGTGCAGTCTAAAAAGGATGATATTCGGCGTGGTGTAATTTTGAATTCGCATGCTACGCGTAAAACACTACTGCCTTTGTTACACGATCCTTATTATTTGCACCGCTTATTATTGGTTGGTAATAAGGCACTGTTAGATGAAGATAGATGGGCGATGCACGACGACTCTGATTCTTCGGTTAGATTCATCGTCTTTAAATGGTTTGCAAGAAAATTTATGCAGTAATCACTGCATACAACAATTAATAACGGATAAGTAGATTAGGAGAGTACATATGAAAATACTAGTAGCAGTTAAAGAGGTCGCGGCCTTGGATGAAGATTTTGAATTACGCGATGATGGACTTGATGTCGATGAGGACTTTTTACTTTACGATCTTAATGAATGGGATGATTTCTCATTAGAAGAGGCCATGCGAATTAAAGAAGAATCGGATGGCGAAGTAGAAGTCGTGGTGGTTTCTGTGGGCCCAGATCGCATTGAAGATAGCTTGCGTAAATGTTTAGCTAAAGGTGCCGATCGCGCGATTCGGGTTTGGGATGATTCAATGGAAGGTTCAGATTCTATTACAATTGGCCATGTTTTAGCTGCCGTTGCTAAAAAAGAACAACCCAATATGATTTTTGCAGGTGTGCAATCTTCTGATGAGGCTAATGCTTCTACAGGTATCTCATTGGCTAGTAAATTAGGTTGGCCACATGCAGCGGTTGTTGCAGGTTTAAAGTACAAAGCAAATGATAGTAAAGCTGTAATATCACGTGAACTTGAAAGTGGCGTATCGCAAGAAGTTGAAATCATATGTCCTTCAGTGTTAACGATTCAATTGGGTATCAATACACCTCGTTATGCTTCACTGCGAGGTATAAAACAGGCTGCTAAAATAGAAATTGAAGAATTGTCAGCTAGTGATTTAGGATTGTCAGACCAAGAAGTAGGGCAGAACAGTGCTAAATCTAATATTCGTCGTATGTATGTGCCTGTGAAAGGTATGGCAGAAATGATTGAAGGTACGCCTGCTGAAAAAGCGGCCAAGCTAATTGATATTATTAAGAACTTCAAAGGAGAATAATGATGAAGACAATTTTAGTAATTACGGAGCATCGCCGTAACGAGTTACGTCCAATTTCTTTGGAATTAATAACAGCAGCACAAGATCTACGTCAAGCAAGTGATGACAAAGTTGTGGTAGCGATTATTGGTAATCAAGCTGAATCCTACATTCCTGAACTTTCAGTTCAAGGTGTTGATGAAATTGTAATGGTTAAGGATAACTCAACGGAATTTGATCCCGATGTATATCAAGCAACTGTAAGTGCTTTGATAGAAAGTCAGCAGCCAGCCGTTGTTTTACTTCCTCATTCAATTGATTCATTAGGTTACGCTGCGACATTAGTCGAAAAAAATAATGTCGGCTTTGCTACTGACGTATTTCAACTTGAGTACGATGGTGATGATTTGGTGGCCACAAGAGCGGGCTACAATCAAAAAGTAAATGTTGAAATCGATTTCCCTAATAAGGATTTGGTGATTTTGACTATGCGTCCTGGTGTTTATAAACCGATTCTACAATCGGCAAAACCTGTCGTGACGTCTCAGCAGCCGGTGTCAGTTGAATCACGTAGTAAAAACATACAATTTGTTGAATTAGCAAGTGATGGCGATGTCGATATTACTACCTCTGAATTTATGATGTCGATTGGTCGGGGTATCGCAGAGGAAGATAATGTCGAGCAATTCCGTGAATTGGCAGAAATGTTAGGTGCAACATTGGGTTGTTCCAGACCTATTGCTGATGCTGGCTGGTTGCCTAAATCAAGACAGGTAGGCCAGTCTGGTAAAGTAGTGGGTGCTTGTAAACTGTATCTCGCGATGGGAATTTCTGGTTCCATTCAACATATGGCAGGCATGAAACATGTTCCGACAATTATTGCAGTGAATACCGATCCGAATGCCTCAATATTTACGATAGCTAAATATGGCATTATTGGCGATATTTTTGAAGTCGAAGAAGAGCTACGTGATCTTTTAGGTTAACTAACTGTAAAACTAATAGTTCAGCATAAGGACAGGTTTTCTTAGAGAATCTGTCCTTTTTAGATCTAACGAGACTAAAAAAACCTACTTATTAAGCAGAGTGCATTATTTCAAACTTTTACCAAAATAAGATCTTGAGTAGTGATCTTGCTCTCGGTCTAAATCTTTACGTCTTTGAAATAGCTCTTAAACTCAAATTCATCTTATGGCTTAAACAAATATTCCTCCATATATACTGAGCTGGATTCTACTTTTAGACAAGATTATATTCTTATATACGATACTACCTTGGTAGTAATTCCTCATGAGAATTTTCTAAACAATAAAATGCCGATAATCTGTGAGGTAAATCAACACTACTATTATAATAATTATGGAGAAGAGAAATGACTAGAAATTCAATATTAAATGAACGACACAAGGCACTTGGATCGTCGTTGGATGGAGAAACTTGGAATGATATGTCTATTCCTTGGAGCTACAATAATGATCCACAAGATGAAGTTGTGTCAGTTAGAACTTGTGCTGGGCTTTATGACATTACGGCATTAAATATACTCAAAGTCAATGGATCTGATGCCGGAAGCGTATTAGATAAATTAGTGGCTATCGATGTTATTTCTATTGCACCGGGATCTTCGAAGCTGGCTGCCGAAGTAGATGAATCTGGTGCAATAATCGACGACATTATGATCATTCGTGATTCAAAAGATGAATTTCGAGTATCACACGGCAGCGGTAAAACCTATGAGACTTTAACGCTTTTAGCCAAAGGCAAAGACGTTAATATTGAAGCAGATACTGAAGGTCATATTTTGTCGTTTCAAGGCCCTAAATCATTAGAAATATTGGCTCCCCATATAAACTTTAACTTAGCTGAATTACCCTATTTTAAACATCAAAAAGCCACATTATTCAACTGTGATATTTACATTGCTCGAGGAGGTTATTCTGGTGAACGTGGTTATGAAGTTTATTGTGCATCCAAAGATGCGCTAAAAATTTGGGATAAGATTTTGGAAGTAGGGAAACCTTTCGGTGCGATAGCAGCATCTTGGGATTCGCTTGATCTCGCCCGTATTGAAGCTGGCCTTTTATTTTTCCCATTCGAAATGCCTGAAGGTGATACTACTCCATGGGAAGTCAATATGGGCTGGGGTGTTGATGTTAATAAAAAAGCAGATTATGTTGGTAAAGAGGCGTTATTAAAACTTAAAGGTCGTGAACGTTTTAAGCAGACAGGACTTGTTTGCAATAGCAGTTCGGCTGTCGAAGCAGGTGCCAAATTAATTAAAGATGGAAAAGAAATTGGCGTTGTAACCAGTGCCTGTTTTAGTCGTTATTTGATGCTGTCTATTGCCATGATTCACATTAAGCCCGAATTTTCTCATGTCGGCACTTCACTCACTGTTGTTGGGTCTACTGAATGTAAAGCAGTCGTTGCTCGTACCCCATTTTATGATCCTATGCGACTGAGAAGTCATCCTGAAAAAAGCAATTAGTATCGACTGGGATTACACCCTAGTTATTTATTGAATAAGTTTGATCTTTTTAGGTTGAACATTGTAAATGTAAGGTTAAATTATGGATCGACAATACTGGATTAGAAGTAAGCCTGTATACACTACGTTGTTATGGCATGAAAAAGCGACAGCACATGTAGTGATTGCTGAAGGTGATGGTGGCCTTGCTGTATTGAAGTTATTGCAGCAAAAATATCCTTCACAACAGGTGAAAGGTTTTTTTGTGAAATCGCCAAACGCTTTAAAAAACTATGCCGATATTATTAGCAGCTTAGCGCCAGAAGAATTTAAGATATATGGCAATACTAACGAAGCGTTGAACTCTTTAAAAAAGTCGTTAGCTGATTGCTGTATGGGCTCTCGTTTTTACCTTGCTGGATCAGAGGGATTTATTTGGTCAGTAGCAAAAGTATTGGCTAGCGTCGGCGTTCAAGATGATGATGTAGATAAAGAGTTATGCGGAACCCTGGCTCGCAGTGTTTATTGTGTTCACTGTAAAGCAATTACTCACGATGCACATCATAATGTTGTCGCTTGCTCTGGTTGTCAGCGTCAATTGTTTATTCGAGACCATTTTTCAAGACGATTAGGGGCTTATATGGGATTGATGGTTGATGCTGAGCAACCTGGCGTTTTACCAAGTATCGAAGAGGTGTATCCATGAGTCACTTAAACGTAAAAGTAGCGACGATTGAGCAAGTAACCGAACATGTAAAACACTTCACCTTTGTCAGTGAAAATGGCGAAAAATTACCCGCCTTTTCAGGTGGTAGTCATGTGGTACTCGCGTTGAATATTAATGGCAGAATTCATCGTAATCCTTATTCACTGATGAGTTCACCGCTTAATACGGAAATTTATGGTGTCTCAGTCAGAAAACAAGAGATGTCACGAGGCGGTTCGGTTTTTATGCATGAACAGATTGAAGTTGGTTCACGCATTCAAATCACTTATCCAGTGAATCTATTTTCATTGTCAAAATTAAGTCATAAAAATATATTGATTGCCGGCGGCATCGGTATTACGCCATTTTTATCTCAAATCGTCGATTTGAACAGAACGCAGACGGAGTACGAATTACACTATGCTTATCGGTCACCAGAACATGGTGCCTTTCGCGAACAAATTGAATCAATGTGTGGTCAGCGCAGTCATTTTTATGTGGCAAGTGATGGGCAGTTAATTGATTTTTATGCGCTACTTTCAAAACAACCACTAGGCACCCATGTATATGTTTGTGGGCCAGAGCCAATGGTCAATGCAATGATTGCAGTAGCGCGTGAGTTGGGATGGCCTGAAAAGCATATTCACAATGAACAATTCACTGCTCCTCAAGCTGGCGATGCATTCAAAGTTAAACTGGCTATTTCAAATATTGAACTTGAAGTGCCAAGTGAAATGAGCATGCTTGAGGCGATTGAAGAGGCCGGTATTGATGCTCCTTATTTATGTAGAGGTGGAGCATGTGGTCGTTGCGAACTTGAAGTTGTGTCGTGTGATGGTTCATTAATTCATCATGATAATTATTTGACCGATGCAGAAAAGACAAGTGGGAAAAAGATAATGCCGTGCGTTTCTCGGGCTAAATGCCAAAATATTGTGGTTAATCTCTAGGATAAAATTATGAGCCAAACATTTAAAAAAGAAACATTTAGAGAAGATTATACGTTTAGCAATTCACCAGAAGCCGTTAAACGATTTCCTTTTCCTTTTCAGGAAGACGAATACATGTATTCGGTTAATATTGAACCGCATGTAAAGACAGCTGTGGGATCAATTACAGAATTTGCTATCGATGTGGATGAACATTATATCGCTGAATGTGAAGATAAAAAAATAACGTTGGCAAAGGATCCTGATCGTTTCTTGTGTCTTCCACATATGATGGATGCACAGTGGGACACTTTAGAGCTGATGATGGACTCAATGTCTAACGACTATCCTGAGCAATTTAAGCTGACCAAAGAAGGTGATAATTGGACATGGGTCAACAAACCATTAAACATCACAACTAAATTTGTATTTGGCGATGTGACGTCATTACCGATGGAGCCGCTTGAATATATTGGACGTCAAGTTCAAGGCGATTGGGTAGTACTTGATCAACGTGATAATAATCTGTTCGCTGATGGTGCTATTGTAACTTCACAAGCGGATTGGTCATTAGCGATTGATGTGGGTATGTCTTATCAAGAGTGGCATGGTCCTGTGCCCGTTGCTAATGAATTAGGGGTGTTTGATCGGGCATTAAAGTATTTACTTAATCTTCAATTGGGCACGCCAGTTCGACGTCTTAACTGGACAATGACTATTAATCCACGCTTAGATACATCGCCAGAAAGTTACCCGCTTTGGGGACCAGATCGCCTTTCAGTTACACATGAAAACGTTGGTGACAAAGTGCATCTTCGTGTTGAATTACAAACATTATTTCGCCTACCTAGAAGTAACGGCATGCTGTTTGGGATTCGTGGTTATTTAATTAGTATGAACGAACTTGTTACTAATCCGCTTTGGGCAAAACGATTTCATCGTGTTTTGAAAGGGCTTCATCCTGAACTTGCAGAATACAAAGGTCTGTCTTATAAAGATATTACTGTTGAATGGTTATCAAAATATGATGATGGTAGTTCGTCGTCAGAATAACTAGTTCGTTGTTATATCAATAGCTGAAATGAATGTTCAGCTATTGACTTTGCTTGCAGTAGAAACTATTAGGGTTTGTAGTGCTAATAGAGAAGGATTAATTTCGTTGTTAGCGCTGCTGATTTGCGTAATTAATCCTTCTAAAGACAATAAGTCTCCAGTACTAGAGTAAACACCTTGTCCTTGTTCCAATACCCATTTAATCTTCCCTGTTCGAGTCATAATCCTGTAAACAAGTTGAAAGTTTTGTTCTTTTAAAATTTGTTGCTGTATATATTCCCATACATGGGTTTTATCATCTTCATGAATGATTTGCATATATGAAAAACCAGGAGATTTAGCTATCTCATAGGCTTCATATTCAGTAAGTTCAACACAGCCATCACTTGCAAATTCAAAACTCCAGCTGCGATCATTTTTGCAACGATAAATCATCGCAGGAAAACTACTAAGGATCATATCGATTGGATCTTTACGGTTGGCTTTCAAGCTGATTTCAGCTTGTTTCATTCGACTTATGTCGGTGAATGTACCAATTACACTAGTAAACTCGCCTTTCAGTGAAGAAGCTGTAGTTGCTCTCATTTCAACCCATAGAGAACAACCATTTTTGGCAATTAGACGTGTTTGGAGATGGCAGCTGTTACGTTGTCCTCGAGACAAGGGCCCTAGGCGAGCTTCGAAAAGCTGTGTATCTTCAGGATGGATAAAGGATAAAATCGATTTATTGATACTCTCTACCATGGTGTGATCAAGCATTCGCTCCCAAGATGGGTTTAGAAAAATAAGCTGTTGCTCAACATTGATTTGAAAAACAATTTGCTCAATACTATCAAGAATAAAACGGGAATCAAACTGATTGATGAGTGAGCTAACGGCTACTTTATGATGTGAGGCAGATGTAAATTGTAATAAATTTAAATTTGATTCACCACTTTGACGTAAAGGAGATAACGAAATGTGGACAGGTATACTTGTGCCATCGACGTACAACATGCGGATCGTTGTTGTTTCATTCTTTCCGAGTGCATCGCCGCTGCTTGCGATCATCTGAGCAAGATTATCGTGTTCTGATGGGTGAACTAAATTTGTTATTGGCATACCGATGATTTGTTCATTAGTCCCTGACAATCCAAGTTCAGCAAGAAACATATTATTAGTAAAGATAACGGTATAGCCTCTCAGCACGGCAGCAGGCGTTGAAAGTTTACTGGAAGCATCATTACACCATGATAGATTGTCGATAGTGTTATTCTTGGTGTTAGCACTGAAACGAGGTCTTAGAATTGGGTATACCGTAATTAATAAAATTAAGGAAAATATAGTTACGATAAACATGATCAATGCCGTCATGTGAACCGTGAATGGCGCATTATTGTCCCACCACATTCCGAAAATAACCATAAAAATAGTACTAAGTGTCGCCATGCATAAAAGAAGTAAAGTCATAGTTGTAGTTTGTCGTTAACGATCCAAAATGGGAGGGTAAATTTAGTCATATGTTGTCAAATTATACTAGAGTAGTATCTAAGATACGAAATTTCAGCAAACATGTTATTTATATAAGATTCATGTTGTTATTGCTATGTATTGCACTCACTGTGACGCTAATGCAGGCAGGATCCATGTTTTTGTTAGATTATATCCCCTCTCGGCAATCAACCATAGTCAAAATTGATACACAACAAATTTACTGGCATAGTCAATTAGCCGTTATTGAAGTTAGCCAAATAAAAGAGGCCCAAAATAGACTTATCTCACTGAAAGATCATTTTATAATTGATTTAGATACTGATAAACATTTTAGATCGATGGATTCTGTTGTAGCAGTCGAAGATGTTGATAAGGCTCAGAAAAAATTCGTTATCGCCATTCGAGATCAAAAGCCCCTAGTAACCTTAACGAGGTATGCTAAAGGTGTAATTTGGTCATATGATCAATTAGAAGCTGCGATACAAAATGACATCGAAATGAAACAATCTATAACAGCATTACTGCAACTGATGGGGCTGTTGTTTATTATGATCTGTATTGCAACAATTGCCTTAGAAGGCCAAAAGCTGTTGATAACACGCTTAAGTGATCTTAATAAGTTCATGTTCGATAAGCTTAATCGTGATGAACCAAAATTTATGACAGATGAGTTTTCCTACTTGGAACAGACGGTTTATGAACTCACTGCAAGATTAGAAGGCTACATGACAGAATCATCTTGGGCAAGTAATACCAGTGATCATGTCCGAGCATTAATTAACGCCCAAGAATTTTTGTTTAAGTTTGTAGAAATGGCCAACGATAATACGCTGACTGAAAGAACTTTGCTCAAAATGCTATATTCTCTTGAACGAGCAATGAAGTTCAATAATGTAGCGGTCATATATACCGATGATGCAGCGGTCATTTCTACAGAACGCGTAATATTCTCAGACCATACCCCTATCGCACTTCGGAAAGAGGTTTACGATGAACTTGAGATTTCTGGCATGACTAAATATCATGAATTGAATGCCGATAATGTAGAAGTATGCTGTCTAGGGGTGATATTTTCTGGGTCATCCGCTGCGATGGGCATACTTTTAGTCGAGATGGATAACGAACGATTTCTAGAGGATTCTGAAATCAAAGTCCTCGATATCACGTCGAAGTTGTTAACAATGGTTACACGTTTTCAAAGTAATGATGAAGAAGGGCGTCGCATAGCGATACTTGAAGAGCGAGCCGCGATAGGTAGAGAATTACATGATTCTTTAGCACAGTCACTGTCATATATGAAAATTCAGCTAGCTCGGTTGCAATCAAAGGTGGGCAATTTCACGGATGAAAATGGTGATAAAGTTGATTTAGGTGATTTGCGTGAAGGTTTAGATCATGCTTATCGTGGTTTGCGCGAATTACTATCAACATTCCGCGCGCATATGGATATTAGAGGTCTTGGCTATGCAATACAATCTGCAATTGATGAATTTTCGCAACGTTCAATCTTAACAATTACACTAGATAATCGATTAGTAAATTGCAGGTTAACGGTAAATGAAGAATTTCATATTCTGCAAGTTGTTCGTGAAGCGTTGTCAAACATAGTACGTCATTCAGGCGCTAATAAGGTAACAATACTAATGTTGTTGAAAGCGAATGATTCAGTTGAGCTTACCATTGATGACAATGGAAGTGGTTTTATACCCGCTGATGATAAATACGATCATCATGGCCAGGCTATTATGAAAGAACGAGCATACAATCTAGGTGGTACTATTGATGTTATGGCTATAAGACAGGGCGGTACTCGCGTTAAATTGACATTTATGCCCAAATTGGCTCAATAGGTTTTAAAAGGTAATTATGAAAGATAAAATAAGAGTTCTATTGATAGATGATCATCCATTGTTTCGTAAAGGCGTTGGACAGATCATTTCTGATGATGAGCATTTTGAAGTGGTTGGTGAAGCGGCATCTGGACAAGAAGGTTTAGATCTTGCGTTGATATTATTACCCGATATGGTATTAATTGATCTTCATATGAAAGGTATGGATGGTTTAGAAACGTTACGAAGATTCAAAGCTACTGATCTCAAAGCACGTTTTATTATACTAACCGTGTCGAACGCCGAGGAGGATCTATTGGAAGCATTGCGAGCTGGGGCAGATGGTTACTTGTTGAAAGATATGGAACCTGAAGAGCTTACAAGTGATCTGCTTAAGGCTTCATTTGGTGTAACCGTTTTGCAGGATAGTCTAACTGAAATACTGAAAAATGCCTTATTAGCGCCTGTCACTAAAACGAATATTAGTGACGTCTCACTGACGGCTCGTGAAACGGAAATTTTAGAATGTCTAGCTGAAGGCTTGAATAATAAAACGATAGCTAATAAATTAGGTATCAGTGATACCACCGTTAAGGTACATATTAAAAATTTATTACGTAAATTGAACTTAACAAGTAGATTAGAGGCTGCGGTGTGGAGTCATCGACAAAAGTCACAGCCTTAATTTAACAACATGTTAAATGGCACTCTATAAATAAAAGTACCACCGAGAATCATGGAAAATATTTCTCGGTGGCATTTATATTTTTGCTTAAGTTTTTATACTAAACTGGTATTGGTTGGCGTTGGCCTGTAAAGAAGCCGATACCAAATGTTGGTGTATCAAATGTGATTGTGTCACCGTTAGCAAAGTACAAAACGTCACCTTTTGTGGCATGAACGGTTTGTCCTGTTGAGTCAGTAATAAAAAATTCACCGTCAACAATGACTTTCATTTCTTCGTAATCATAAGTGTAAACTAATGGTTTACCGCTTTTAAGATGAAAAAAACCTGCACAAATAGTTTTATCTTTATCGCCATCACAGACGAAAGTATCACCTAACCATGCATCTACTCCGTCTACATTCATCGAAGGTTGCTTGTCTGCAATTGCTTGTTTTTTATATTTCATTGAATTTTCTCCTGGTTGGGTTAATCAAATGAGTGTTCATTAAAACAAGATTAAATAGGGTTAACAATTACACTTAAGATGTACTCTATAAGAGGCAGATTTATTTTTATGGTTTATGGCATCCATATTGAAAACCTCTTTCATATCGGTAAGTTAGTAGGTTTAAGTACTCAAGGTATATTCATTGAATATACTAATTTTGAGTTAGATTAAGTAGGTTGACTTTTTAAGTTCATTTGAGTAATTTGTATTAATTTTGTTAAACATAGTTTCATCGTTAGAAACTGTGTGACACTCGTAGCGGACTTGAAGAGAGGGAAAATTGATGACGACGATAAAAAACATGTCAACGTTGTGCATACATGGTGGAGATGTCAGTGATGTTTTAGGTTCGCCGAGTATGCCTCTCTACGATACAACTACATTTTGCTTTGATTCGACAGCTGATTTGTTAGAAGTTGTTAATGGCAACAAGGCGGGGTATCTGTACACCCGTTATGGTATGAATCCATCCATTAAATCAATTGAATCGAAATTAGCATTGCTAGATGAAGCTGAACAATCATTAGCTTTTTCATCAGGAATGGCGGCCATATCAGCTTTGTTTCTAACCTACGCTAGACGAGGCATGATCTGCATAGGTGATATTTATGGCGGAACGATGCAGTTACTGACTAAACAGTTACCAGAGTTGGGAATTATAACTAATTTTGTCGATTCAACAGATATCGAGCAATTAGAAGAACGTCTCAAATTAGGCGTCGATTTAGTATTCTTTGAAACACCATCAAACCCTACTTTAAAGATAATTGATATCGCTGAAGTTGCTTCGCTAGCTCATAAATATGGTGCATTGGTTGCCGTTGATAATACCTTTGCTTCTCCAGCCAACCAAAAACCACTAAAGTTAGGTGCTGATTTTGCGCTACAAAGTGCAACTAAGTTTTTAGGCGGACATAGTGATTTAACCGCGGGTGTTGTTTCTGGTAAAGCGGAGCATTTAAATAAAGTGAATGCATGGCGTAAAAACCTAGGTCAAGTGATTTCGCCGGAAACCGCGCATAAACTTGCCAGAAGTTTGTGCACATTAGCCTTGAGAATTGAACGACATAATAGTAATGCGTTAGCGGTAGCCCAGTATCTTGATGCTCATCCTGCCGTAAAAAATGTCTATTATCCAGGTTTAACTTCGGCGGCCAATTATGAGCTGGCAACAAAACAGATGTCTGGTTACGGAGGCATGTTAAGCTTCGAGATTAAGGGTGGTGGCGAAGCGGCCATAGCATTAATGGATAACTTGCAATTATTTTCCTTGGCGCCAAGCTTAGGCGGAACAGAAAGTTTGGTTTCACAGCCAGTAGTCACGTCACACTTTGGTATGCCTGAACAAGAGTTATTACAAAGAGGAATTACCGCTTCATTAATTAGACTTTCTGTAGGGCTAGAACAACAATCAGACTTGATTCAAGATTTAGAACAATCTATAGCACGTTTAAAATTTTAACGATCTATGACGATGAGTACCTTTGCTATGATTAATGATCACAATGAATCTACAAGCGATGTTTTCAAGCTAAGGCGAGGCAATAGTAAGTTAATTGTGTCTATGCCACATGTTGGTACCCAACTACCAGAATCATTGAACATCCGCATGACTAAACTAGCAAAGGATCTACCAGATACAGATTGGTATTTAGAAGAATTATATGATTTCCTAAAGGAGTTAGATGTTACGGTAATCGCTGCAAACTATTCACGTTATGTGGTTGATTTAAATCGTTCTGCCGATGATATGAGCTTGTATCCTGGAAGTAATGTCACTGGACTGTGTCCAATCGATACCTTTTCAGGTGAATTGATATATCAACAAGAAATGTCTTTAGACGCGACAGAAATTAAGAATAGGTTAAAAATGTTTTGGCATCCTTATCATGATGCACTTACATCTGAAATAGCTAGAGTTAAGGCCCTCCATGGAGATGTCATTGTATGGGACGCGCACTCTATACGTTCCGTAGTGCCACGTTTTTTTGACGGTGAATTACCTCAATTAAACATCGGTACTGCCGATGGTACGACCTGTCAGCCAAAGATTATAGAAAAAGCGTTAAGTATTATAAAGTCTTACGACGATTATTCCTGGGTTGACAATGGGCGCTTCAAGGGTGGTTTTATCACTCGACACTATGGTCAACCATCGCAAGGCATAAATGCCATACAATTAGAAATTGCAATGCGATCTTATATGGATGAGTCGAGTTCTAGGCCAAAATTTGATAACGACAAAGCACAGTCGTTAAGAGTGCTGCTCAAATCGATGATGCAATCTATTATAAGTTAGTTTGATATAAAGAATATTGTAGTCATCAGCTACTATTTTCCCTTTGATTTTCTAGTTGTGAGATTTATAAATCCAAAATGGTAGCTGAGCAATTAATAAGATACTACAACATCTGAAGTGTGCGCAATTTAAGGTAATGCACTTAAATATAATATCAATATTTACCTTGTATTAAGTGTTGTTATTCTTATCTTCAATAAAATATTCTGGATCCCTACTATGTACCTACAATTAGAGTGGTTAATACTTTAGTGCTACCCCTTAAAGATAGTTCACGGGGGCCTTTATTGTTGTTAGCTTCAGTGAGAGAGCAGTGCAAATACAGTGTTTAGCTGATTTAGTAATGTTCACTCACATTAAAACAATAAATTAATTTTAGGAGCAATATCATGGCTAGAGATCCACGCTACGATCCTTTATTTGAGCCGATTGAGATCGGACCAAAGATTATGAAAAATCGTTTTTATCAAGTTCCACACTGTATTGGAGCCGGTACCAACAGTCCAGGTTTTCAAATGGCCCATCGTGGCATCAAAGCCGAAGGTGGCTGGGGTGCAGTTAACACGGAGCAGTGTTCTATTCATCCTGAGTGTGATGATACGCTTCGGATCACTGCCCGTATCTGGGATGAAGGTGACGTACATAATCTTAGAGCGATGGTTGACAACGTTCACAGTCATGATGCTTTAGCAGGTTGTGAATTATTTTACGCAGGTCCGCATGCTCCTGCACTGGAAAGTCGAACTATATCGCGTGGACCGAGCCAATATAATTCAGATTTCGGTACTGTTCCTGGCTGCCCAGGCTTTACATATAACCATGCAGCGGACATAGACGAATTACATCGACTACAGCAACAATATGTCGATGCAGCATTACGTGCCCGTGATGCTGGTTTTGATATGGTTAATGTTTATGGTGCTCATGCTTATGGACCGATGCAATGGCTCAACCCTTATTACAATAGACGTACAGATAAATATGGTGGTAGCTTTGAAAATCGCGCACGCTTTTGGATTGAGACATTAGAAAAAATTCGTAATGCGGTAGATGGTGATCTTGCGATTGTAACTCGTTGTGCGGTTGATACCCTTTATGGTACTAAAGGTGTGGAAATTGGCGACGATGGATTAAAATTTATTGAAGCGGCATCTCCTTATCTTGATTTATGGGATGTTAATATTGGCGATATCACTGAATGGGGTGAAGATGCCGGCCCATCACGATTTTATGCGACGGGTCATGAGAACGACTGGATCCGTTTTATTAAACAGGCCACTGACAAACCTGTAGTTGGTGTTGGACGTTACACTAGTCCTGATGTGATGTTACAAGCTGTGCAAGAGGGTATTATCGATATTATCGGTGCAGCACGACCATCAATTGCCGATCCGTTCTTACCGAATAAAATCAACGAAGGTCGTGTCGAAGACATTCGTGTATGTATAGGTTGTAATGTCTGTATTTCACGTTGGGAAATGGGCGGAGTGCCCTTTATTTGTACCCAAAATGCTACCGCTGGTGAAGAATACCGTCGTGGTTGGCATCCAGAAAAGTTTGAACCGGCTAAATCAGAACATGATTTTTTAATAGTGGGTGCGGGTCCTGCAGGTTCTGAATGTGCACGTGTTTTAATGGAGCGTGGTTATACCGTCCATTTGGTTGATTCAAGAGATAAGGTTGGTGGTTATGTCAATGATGTTGCTGCGCTACCGGGACTTGGCGAATGGGGTTATCATCGTGATTATCGTGAAACTCAGCTCGATAAACTTGTTAAGAAGAATAAGCAATGTCAGGTCGCTCTAGGTCAGAAACGTATGACAGCAGATGACATATTACAATACGGTGCATCACGAGTTATCATCGCTACCGGAGCCAGCTGGAACACGACAGGTGTGAATCATGCTACGCATGAGCCTATACCAGGCGCTGATGCAAACCTACCCAATATTCTTACGCCTGAACAAGTATATGCAGGTAAGAAAAAAATTGGTAAACGGGTAATGATAATCAATTATGACCCTTATTATACTACGCCAAGCTTGGCTGAGAAGTTTGCTCGTGACGGCCATGAAGTGACGATAGCTTCTGTCTGTGAAGTGGGTGCGTATATGGAATACACTTTGGAAGGACCAAACATGCACCGTATGCTGCACGAACTAAATATTAAAGTTCTTGGCGAAACAGGTTGCTCAAGAGTAGAAGATGGCCGTGTTGAACTGTTCAATATTTGGGGTGATGGTTATAAGAGAGAGTACAAGGGCACGGGTAAATTCCCCCGTACAGAAAACACGTCACATACCTGGCATGAGTGTGACACTGTTATTCTTGTTACCGGACGTCATTCAGAAGATGCACTTTATCGTGAACTAAAAGCACGTAAAGATGAGTGGGAAGAAAACGATATTGATAACGTTTTTGTTATTGGCGATGCCGAAGCACCTCGATTAATGGCAGATGTTACCTTCGATGGTCACCGACTTGCGCGTGAGATTGAGGATGCAGATCCTCAACATCAAACACCGTACAAACGTGAACAACGTACGTGGGGCACACCGTATAATCCGAATGACAATCCCGATTTGGAATGGAGGTTATAAACTTTCAGTTTAGATAAACAATGAGCGGGGACAGAAGTGCTGTCTCCGCTAGTGTGCCTTATGTAATATTGTAGAAGTATCTGGCGCTATCGTGCTGGGTAGCAACGTCTGTGATTAATCTGTATAAGATTGTGGTTTAATGGATTCGACTATCCTAGGTAGACATAATACCCTTAGCTGGAGAACCTAAATGATAATACGAAAAACTATATAAAAGAATTTAAACTCGATGCTATATTTAGCTGTTGTTATTGAGCTGAATCCTAACAAAGTTGTTGGTTAGTGCATGGGATCAATAATAAAAGCTCAGCTTGTTTGCGATGCGTTAACAATGGCTATTTGGCGACTCAAAGTGTTGTGTATACAAGCCAACAATATGGGTAATTACTCAAGAATAATGGTTTTCTTGGCAGTATGAAAAAAAAGATTGTTGTTAAGATAATGCCGATCCAGCGTGTCGCCGTACTCGTGAAAGAATTAATCCATCCATGGCTTAATTCAACTCCGTTCGTCGACGACCATTAACCCCAGACGTCCTCGTCACCTCGCTAACGCATCGGCTCTCAAGCGACTGACGGAGTGAGGATGTAATTACTGCACTATTCTTCGCTACGCTACGAAAGCTGCTGTAATTACCAACTCCTACTGCGGGCTTGCACTACTTACTCGCTATCGCATCGTTCCATGTAGTGCGTCGGCCGACAGCTTTTTTGGCAGCCCAGAGTAACAGCGTGTTCATTGGAGAAACTATGACACCCGCTATAAAACACAGCAAGTAGTAATATACGATAACCATGTGATATAACAGTAATCGACTACATTATTACTTAGAGTATAAAAGCGCGAATGAGTTTGAATTGAAAATTGATGACTTAAATAAAGTAGCTTAACTAGGGTGACGGAATTTAGTTGACTACGTTAATGCTTAGTAACTAATCAAAAAAAGCCCTAGTTGTAAATGCAATTAGGGCTTTTTTATTAGACTTGATTTATCGTTTAAATTAGTTCATTTTTCGGTATTTAATACGTTCTGGCTGGTGGTCTTTGCCAAAACGTTTACGATAATCATCCGCGTACTCTGAATAATTACCTTCAAAAAATGTGACGCTTGAATCACCCTCATAGGCGATCATATGCGTACAAACCCTATCTAAGAACCAACGGTCATGCGAGATAACCACGGCTGAACCAGGGAAAGCTAAAATAGCTTCTTCTAATGCACGCAAAGTTTCCACGTCTAAATCATTGGTCGGCTCATCGAGTAATAATACGTTGCCGCCTGCTTTAAGCAGTTTAGCCATATGCAAACGATTACGTTCGCCACCGGAAAGATCTTTAACAAATTTTTGTTGATCAGAACCTTTAAAGTTAAATCGACCACAATAGGCACGAGAAGGTGTTTGATATGTTCCTACGGTAATCATATCGTTGCCATCTGAGATTTCTTCAAATACCGTATTGTTACCCTCTAATTCGCGAGCTTGGTTAACGTAAGAAAGTTGAACAGTACTACCTATATCAATAGTACCTGAATCAGGCTGCTCTTCACCACTGATCATACGAAATAAGGTAGATTTACCTGCGCCGTTAGCTCCGATAATACCGACAATCGCACCGGGTGGAATAGTGATGTTTAAATTTTCAAACAACAATTTATCACCATATGACTTAGTGATATTGTTCAATTCAATCACTTTGTCACCTAAACGTGGGCCAGGTGGGATATAAATTTCTGATGTTTCATTACGTTTTTGGAAATCACGAGAATTCATTTCTTCGAACGATTTCAAACGTGCTTTAGATTTTGATTGACGACCTTTTGCACCTTGACGAACCCACTCTAACTCAGCTTTGATTGCTTTGCGGTGTGATGCTTCTTCTTTTACTTCTTGTTGCAAACGGGCATCTTTTTGTTCTAACCAAGCTGAATAATTACCTTCATATGGAATCCCACGACCACGATCAAGTTCTAAAATCCATCCTGCAGCGTTGTCTAAGAAATAGCGATCATGGGTAATCGCAACCACCGTGCCTGGGTATTCTTGAAGGAAACGTTCCATCCATGCAATCGATTCAGCATCAAGATGGTTAGTTGGTTCATCTAATAACAACATGTCTGGCTTATCAAGCAATAAACGACACAAAGCAACACGACGACGTTCACCACCTGATAATACAGCTACATTGGCATCCCAAGGCGGTAGACGTAGAGCATCAGCAGCACGTTCAAGTGTGTTCTCAAGATTATGACCATCTTTCGCTTGGATTAGATTTTCCAACTCACCTTGTTTTTTAGCCAAGGCATCAAAATCAGCATCAGGTTCAGCATAGGCTGCATAAATGGCATCTAAATCATCTAAGGCTTTTTTAACATCAGAGACAGATTCTTCAATTATTTCACGGACTGTTTTACTATCATCAAGCTCAGGTTCTTGTGGCAAATAACCGATCTTGATATTGGGCATTGGCTGAGCTTCACCAATATAATCTTTATCAAGCCCAGCCATAATACGTAGCAGGGTAGATTTACCTGAACCATTAAGACCAAGTACGCCAATTTTGGCACCGGGGAAAAACGACAGGGAGATATCTTTTAAGATTTCGCGTTTTGGTGGAACGATCTTGCCAAGGCGATTCATGCTATATACGTACTGAGCCATAGTGCATCTCGATGAATTAAAAAGATGATTTTACGCGTGATAAGCCTGTTTGGCTAATGAGTTTGTGGAAGATTTGCTCTCTAGTTGTACAAAAGATTATGTCAGCGCTTCCAGCAAATTTTATCTTCGCTGAAAAATGTAAAACAATTTCGTCCAGCATTTTTTGCTTCGTACATAGCATTATCAGCATTTTTCATCAGTGAAAGGGCATCAATGCCTTGCTGTGGATAAACTGCGATACCGATACTGCCCGAAATATTAATGCGGTGATGAAGGATATTAAATGGCTGTTCAAGGGCATCTAAAATGTTTTGAGCAACCACTTCAGCATCACTTTCATTTTCGATACGTGGTAGTAAAATGATAAATTCATCGCCACCTATACGAGAGACGGTATCTGAGTCACGTTTCACACAGCTAAGCAGCCGTTCAGCGACTTCTTTTAATAATAAATCACCAATATCATGGCCGAGTCGATCATTTACCGGTTTGAACTTATCAAGATCAATAAACATAAGTACCAGCATAGTATCTTGTCTTCGTACTTGTGCAAGTGCTTGATTCAGCCGGTCAGCTAATAAAGTTCTATTTGGCAGGTCGGTCAACGCATCATGATTGGCGAGGTGTTGTATTTGTTGCTCAGCCGCCTTACGCATTGTGATATCGATCATGGTGCCTACATAATGGATAAGGGTGTCAGACTCATCTTTTACGGCAGAAATAGTTAGCCATTCTGGATAAATTTCACCATTTTTACGTTTATTCCAGATCTCACCTTGCCAACCTCCATGGTTATTTATTGCTTGCCACATAGTTATATAAAACGACTTTTCTTGAACATCTGATTTTAATATCTGCATTTTTTGGCCGACAGCTTCTTGTTCTGTATAACCTGTAATTTGGGTAAAAGACTGATTAATCTTTAATATAACACTATTGGCATCCGTGATAACCATACCTTCTTGAGACTCGAAAGCGATAGCCGCAATTCGTAATTCAGCTTCAATAGCCTTACGATGTGAAATATCACGAGAAAAACCAACTGTACCAAGGATAACACCCGCTTCGTCAACGACAGGGGCTTTAAATGTTTCAACCCATTTAATATGTTTGTTATGTTCTACAATTTCTTCTACAATTTTTTTCTGCCGTGATTCCATGACCAGACGATCATCATCACGATAGGTTTCTGCTAAGTGATGAGGCGCGATATCAAAATCATTTTTACCAATCAAATCATCCTTACTCTGTAAGCCGAGATTGTCAGACAGCACTTGATTGACGGCGAGGAAACGACTGTCAGTATCTTTAAGCCATACTTCAAAAGGGAAGTTGTCGAGCAATGCACGCTGATAACCTTCTTTTTGGCGTAACACTGTTTCAGCTTGCTTGCGATCTGAAATATCCTGTACAAATGTAAAACTGAATTCTTCATCATTGACTGAAATGTAATGCCCGGTTATGTGAACATTAAAAATTGTGCCATCTTTACGACGATGGCGTGTTTCAATATTGACTATCCCATCCTTCACTAATAAATTCCATACAGCTGGCCATCTGCTTGCTGGGAAGTCAGGGTCGAATTGCCAAGGGTACATGCCAATCAACTCCTCCTTGGTATACCCTAATGACTGACAGGCGTAGTCATTGATGTATTGAATTTGGCCTGATTGACTTATTCGAAAAAATGATGTTTTACTTTTATCGATTATTGTTTTGCATAGCCTAAGTTCATCCTCAACTAGTTTCTGCTGTGTAATATTTTCATACACTCCCAGTATGCCTAAGATTCGACCTTGCGTATCATAAAGAGGGGTTTTTGAAGTGCGTAACCAAACTGTATCGCCTTGTGTCGTAGTTTGAAGCTCTATAAAAGCGTGTCTTGCTTGTCCTGAATGCATAATGCTAGCATCGTCTGCTTGATAGTGTTCAGCATACTGTTTCCAAGTTAACTCAGAGTCAAGTTTGCCAATAATATTTTCTGGACTGGTTTGCCCAGCATCATTAGCGAAAGCTATATTGCAGCCAAGATACCGTGAATATTGATCTTTCCAAAAAACGCGGACAGGTATTATTTCAATAACAGATTGTAAAATATTATCAGACTCGATGATTGTCTGAGTTGGAAGAGGACGAGTATTGATGATGTTAGTGAGTTGTTCAGACTGTAAACGTAGTGCCGATAGTTTTTCATGGAAATAAATCCTCATTTTAGCCACTACTAAGCTGATGACTATGGAAACGACTAAACCCGTAATTAGATAGTCAATGGTCACCATGCCATTAAATATTAAACTCACCACACTCACGACTATTTCAATGATCACTAATCCAACAGCCATACTACTAAGCCAAATAGTATAGTATTTTTTTAGTTGAAAGCGATTGATACAGATCGTTTTAAACATGATGTATAGACGCTCTTAAGCATGAGTAATTAATTATGTCCTCTTTAATAAATTAATTCCATACTTTATAGGTCGCGATATCTAGATGATAATCTAACTTTACAAGCCGCAAAATTAGCTCATAAATTTCGCTATTTGATCATTGATCAGGCCGTGGTTAAGGCTATTGTTGAGTCGACAAGCTTAGGGGGAAAGATGCTGAATTAAAATACTACGAAGATCCTGTGTGTTTGACTATTTGTGCTGAGAAGGATTTATACCATCAATATTTGATGGTATAAATATGACGATTTAATGGCGATAAAATATATAGGCCTAGATAATCATGGGACTAAGTTTTACGTTTAATTAATCATATTATAACGCTATACCACAGGCTAATTTGACAACACAACGTCTGCTAATAATAGCTTTGATAGCTTGAAAGGCAATTAGCGCTTTTGGTTAAATGGGCTTAAGCTATCATTATTTGGGCAGTCAGCATTTTTTAACTACAAGATAATATTTGTAAAATACCGATTTGCAAGTGCTATAAATTGCAGCTTTACTTATTGATCCGCAGATAGTGAGTTAACCATAAGGACTGAGCGTGCTCGATAATATAACAAGCAAACTTAACAAACTGGCGACAGAGGTAAAGCAAAGTACCAATAGTCTTTTATATGATGCGGGTAAGGTAGTTGATCGTGCATTAGATAAGCATATTTGTATTGGCGTGACTGGTTTTAGCGGCAGTGGCAAATCTACTTTTATTACCAGCCTTATTCATCAATTACGCTATTCAAATGAAGCAGGTTTATCGAGTTTTTTAGCAGCACGAGACCAACGCATACTTGAAGTGAATTTACTTCCTTCCGCAGGTTTCGAGTTATTTGATTATAAAGCGGGCATAACTGCATTATCCTCTAAGCCACCACGGTGGCCGCAACCTACACAGTCATTAAGTAGCACTATCGTTCAAATTGTTTATAAACGTAATTCTGTCTTCAAACGTGTATTAGGTGAAACAAGCACGTTTAATATTGAAATAAGAGATTATCCTGGCGAATGGTTATTAGACTTACCGCTGATTGGACAAAGCTATCTCAATTGGTGTTTTGATCAAACAGATTTAGCCAAGCAAGCCGTTCGTGAGCAGTTGTTAGGGGATTTACTTCAGCAACTACAAACGATCAACCCTTTTGAAGTGATGGATGAGTCGCAAATTGAACAGCTATATCAACGTTTTAAACATTTTTTGAAACAATGCAAAGAGCAAGGGCTGACACTCATTCAACCTGGCAGAATGTTGCTGGAAGATGAACACAATGAAAGTCGGCCTTTCTTTCCGTTACTCGGCTTACATAACTATAATGATGAAGCGTTAATTAGTGCCAATGACAATAGTATTTATAAAGTCATGGCACAGCGTTATCAAGACTATATCGATTTGATCGTCAAACCATTCAATAAACACTTTTTTGACGATATTGACCGCCAGGTAGTATTGATCGATGCACTCAAAGTTATTAGTGGTGGTCAAGATAATTTTGATGACATGATGATGGCACAAAGTCGTGTGATGGACTGTTATAAATATGGTTCAATGAATGCGCTACAGAAATTGTTTACGACTAAAATTGAACGTATTTTATTTATAGCATCAAAACCAGATCGTGTATTGGCAAGCCAGCATGAAAACTTACGTAGTTTGGTGAATGCCATCATCGTTGAAACTTGTTCCCAGAAACTAAGAAACTCTATTCAAATTGATACTGAATCAGCCTGCTCAATTCGCTGTACTCAAGAAATAAATGATCTACTACGTGTGACCAGTGCTGAGGGTAAACGTGGCGTGGTTGACCCTATTCTAATACCTGATCACATTCCGACAGAAGCAGAATGGGCGGCATTACCACATTGGATCCCCGTAGTTTTGCAACCCCCTGAGATTGAAGGTTTAGCGAAGGGCGCTAGATTACCTTCGATTCGAATGGACAAAGTGCTAACATTTTTATTTGGAGATAAATTCTAGTGGCTGAACGTGATCCTTATTTTAGAACGATTGAAGATGATAGTGATTGGGGCGTGCCAGAAACTATTTCTGGTGATGACTATTTATTGATGACTAATAATGTTGAGATCACAGAAAAGCCCGCTAAATCATGGGGCAAAAAAGCGCTGCTATTGCTGCTAGCTATCACGACCATTATTTTTACATGGCAATGTTATGTCACTTTAGTAGGCTTATTGGTCTCTAATGTCATATTGGGCATTTTATTTGGTATGTTACTGGCTTTTTTTGCGGTCGTTATATTGGTAGAAATCTTCCGTTTCAACAAAGGCCAACGACAATTAGCTAAAGCCGAACAATTAAGAGAGCAATCCGCCTTATTTACTCGCGAGCGTAGTCATGGTAAATCTCTCACATTCATTAGCGAATTAAAGTCACTTTATCAAGACACCGAACAAGTCGCGTTATTGACAACGTGTTTGAAAAATCAACCTGACTATTTAAATGATGCCGAAGTGATTGACTATATTTCAGAACACTTTGTCAGCCGACTAGATCAACAGGCTTATCATTTAATACAAAATGAAAGTGTCAATATTGGAGTACTTATTGCAGTCAGTCCGTTGGCGGTATTAGACGCGCTGGTGGCTTTATGGCGTTCATTTAGGCTGGTGAATAAAATTAACAAAATTTATGGACTTTCATTAACCCGTATCGGGCAATGGCAGGTGTTTTATAAGATTATCAAGATGACATTATTAGCGGCGGGAACAGAAGCGGCCATCAGTACGATAATTGAAAAAACCTCGACGGGGGTGACTGGCATGGTCGCTGGCAGTGTGGCTCAAGGTATTGGCGTCAGCATTTATGTTTCACGACTTGGCCAAGAAGCCATCAAACAAAGTCGTCCAATTACAATAAATAAAAAACCGCCCTTTGGGGTTGCCGTTTTAATCGAAGGCATAATCCATAAACTAAAAAAAACGCAAAACAAGTCTGAATCGTGACTAATAAATCACGGATTGTTTATTTAATATTGTTGTTAGCATGCAGTATATTACTCTGGATGCCTCTACAGTCGAATATTGGCCAACAACTCACCAGCATGTTAACCGTCACACTTTCTGTATATGCCGTGTTACGTGGTTTAAATGCAGTTATATCCATGGCCCAAGGTACAGAACTTGCGATTGAGCCAATGGGCGTGGGTGTGACATTGGCACCTGGTGAGCTTTTAGATCCACTGAACGATATGATTGAGCAAGTATCGAGTGTATTACTAGTGGCATCTGCCTCAATAGGCATCCAAAAAATCATTCTAGATCTCAGCGACATTGAAATATTTCGTTGGGTATTAGTCGCCATTTCGATTATTGCTATGGTGTTTGTAGCCATTAAATCAATAGCAGCGACCAAACAGAAAAGCGTAATAAGACTCATCTTCGTATTAACGATACTCCGACTTATTGTACCTACGATGGTGCTTACATCAAACTTAATGCAGAGCTGGTTGGAATCAGAACGACAACAGTCTATTGCCGTATTAATATCAACCGAAAATGAAGTACGTGTGCTTAATAATGCCACCGCTACCGATCAAGATGCGGGTTGGTTTCAAAGTCTATCGTCTAAATTAAACCTAACCAATATATTCAGCTCAATTAAGTCAAAAACTGATAATGCGGTGACGGCTGCGGTATATATTTTGGCTGAATTTGTATTGGTGTTTATTTTTATACCGCTGCTATTCATTGGGATTGCTTATAAGTTAATTTTGGGACGTTTTAGCTGAGGCGATTAGACCGTTGTATCAATGAGTAAAAATCGTGAGTAGATTGTAAAAACTTAATAGTGTAGTTTGCGAAATAACGGTTCACAGATTGTGAATTAGTAATAACAAGAATCATTAGTATAAATGTAAAACTTAGGGATCCGTTTTAGCTTTATTAGGCCGTTGCATTAGATAACGAAGCGAAATGCCCATGATAATGCAACCGGTCATCATCAAGGCCATAGGGAGTGGCGTACCATCACCTAATAAGCCAACTAGCGAACCTGATAACGCACCCGTTGCAAAGCCACTGGCCCCCAATAACGCTGAAGCGGTGCCGCTGTTAGTCGGAAAGAATTCAATCGTGCTGGATGTAGCGTTTGACACAATAAAACTTTGTGAGCCAACAAATAACATTACTAATCCTACAACAACGGCTAATAATGGTGCGTCGATAATAGATACGTAACTTAATAAAATAATCCCAGTTACTAATTGAATAGATTGCCCAAATGATAATAAACTGCTTGGATTACAACGGCGTAATAGCCGAACATTTATTCGATTAGCCAGCACCATGGTGACAATATTGGCACCAAAAAATAATGGGTAGACCGTTTCACTTATATTGAAAAACCCCATGTAAACCGAGGGCGAACCAGTGATAAAAGCAAACATGCCGCCATACGCAAAACAAAGAGCAAATAAATAACCTAGTGCATGGCGATGTTTGATTACTGCTAAATAGCGTTGTATTGCGTTAGGTCGATGTTCATTTTTTGCCCGAGTTTCAGGTATGTTTTTATAAATAAAGAAGCTGATGATCACGGTATAAATAAATAAAAACACAAAAATGCCATGCCAGCCCGTAATATGCAAAAGCCCCATACCGATGATCGGTGCTAGTAAGGGTGCCATCATCATAATGAGCGCCATTTGAGATAAATTCCGAGCACTATCTCTGCCGCTACTAACATCTCGAATAATAGCACCCGAATTCACAATCGCCATTCCCCCGCCAAATGCTTCAACGATTCTAAATAACAATAAGCCGTTCAATGTTGAACTGAATATGATGCCAAGCGTGCCACAAGCAAAAATGAATAAACCAACAAACACGGTTAATCGTCTGCCAAAATGATCAGAAAATGGGCCGCCAATCAATTGGCCAATAGCAAAGCCTGCTAAAAATAGGCTGAGGGATAATTCAACATGATGAACTGAGGTGCCAAAGCTAATTGCCATTGAAGGGATCGCAGGTAGATAAGCATCAATCGCTAATGGTGCCAACGCAGTTAAGCCCGCTAAAAGAAACAGTAGTGATTGCAATGACAGTTGTGAAGATTTCATTATTTTTAGTGATTAATAATTATTTATAGCAATATTTTACGCGGTTTTTATGAAGGCAAACGCTAGTTGTGTTTTGTTTATTATTTTTGAGACGGTATGAATGAAAATAAAAACCTCATGTTCAGTCTCAAGATTTATGGATATGACAAATTGAAACTCATATAAGTTTGGTCACTATGACATAAATTCTATTATTCGATGGTTAACTTGCTCTGGTATGATTAGCGGTTTTTATAATGGTATTAACTCATGGCCAGCGACAGCTTTTCTACACTTTCAATATCGGCCGAACAGATAGCCAACTTAGAGTCGCTCGGTTATAAAAAAATGACACCGATTCAAGCGCAAAGTCTACCGCATGTACTTAAAGGTAAAGATCTGATTGCTAAGGCTAAAACTGGCAGTGGTAAGACGGCAGCTTTTGGCATTGGTATAATAAATCTGATCAATCCTCGCTTTTTTGGCGTGCAAGCTATGGTCATTTGCCCCACCCGTGAATTAGCCGATCAAGTGGGTAAAGAAATCCGCAGATTAGCGCGTGCAGTACCTAATGTTAAATTAGTATTACTGTGCGGTGGTAAACCGTTAGGTCCACAAATTGGCTCACTTGAACATGGCGCGCATATAGTGGTTGGTACGCCAGGTCGCCTGCAAGATCATCTGACTAAAGGCACGCTTAAACTAGATGGTTTGAAAGCACTTGTATTAGATGAAGCAGATCGCATGTTGGATATGGGATTTGCCGAAGTGATGGAAGATATCATATCCCATACGCCTAAATCACGTCAGACGATGTTGTTTTCAGCCACTTATCCTGACACGATCAAACAGATGAGTCGGGCTATACAACGTGATCCTGTTACCGTTACCGTTGAATCTGAACATAAAGAAAGCGTAATCGAACAGTTGTTTTATGAAGTCAAAAAACATGAACGCAATAGCACTTTATTAGCCTTATTTGAACACTATAAACCGGAAACAACTATCGTATTTTGTCACACCAAAGTTCAATGTGATGAAGTAGCCAGTATGCTCCGAGATAATAAAATTGAGGCATTGGCGATTCATGGTGATCTCGATCAACGTGAACGCGACAAAGTGTTAGTACGTTTTTCTAATAATAGCTGTTCAGTATTAGTGGCGACGGATGTTGCGGCACGCGGTTTAGACATTAAAGCCTTAGCAGCTGTAATCAACTATGAGTTACCGCGCGATCCCGAGATTTTTATTCATCGCATTGGTCGCACAGGGCGCGCAGGCGAGACGGGTTTAGCCTTAAGTATTTACACACCGTCAGATGTTATGCGTTTGAATGCAATTGAAAAATATCAGAAAAAACCCTGTGTTTCCGATGTACCAGAATCCCTTGATCGCGACCCTAGTTTTAGCTTGGTACCGCCTATGGTCACCATTCAATTAGATGGTGGACGTAAAAGTAAAATTCGACCTGGTGATATTTTGGGAGCATTGACCGGTGATGCAGGTTTATCGGGTTCACAAATCGGCAAAATTGATATTTTCGACATGTCGAGTTATGTGGCCGTTGAACGTGATGCTGCTCGACAAGCGCTTAGCTTTTTAGCGGATGGCAAAATAAAAGGTCGCGCAGTAAGGGCACGTAAAGTCCGATAAATATGAGCGCTTGCTTGTATCTATTTCGTGTTCAAAGAACACAATGAGGGTGTTGGTAAAACGAACTATTTAACCATTAATCAGTGATATTTGTAGTAAAGAGGCTTAGATTTTGGCAGTAACAGAATATGCAATTGGACAACGTTGGGTCAGTAATGGAGAAGCTGAACTTGGCTTAGGTATCATCAAAGATAATTCAGGTCGTCGCATTGAAGTTAGTTTTCCCGCGGCAGGAGAACAACGCACTTATGCAACTGAAAATGCTCCTTTGAGTCGGGTTATTTATCCAGTTGGTGACCGCATTAAAACAGATGAAGAAGTGAGTTTTATCATCTCGGCTCGACATGATATTAATGACTGTTACATCTATCAAGGTGAAGATGATCTTGGTAATGAAATCAGCATTCATGAAATGGATTTGAATAGTTTTGTACAATTTAGCCAACCCCAAGATCGCTTGTTTGCTGGTCAAATTGATAAAAATCGTCAGTTTGAATTACGGATAGAAACTTTAGCTCACCAACATCAACTGCAACAAACTACTGTGTTTGGTCTTATGGGCGCGCGTGCACAATTATTACCGCATCAAATTTATATTGCCTACCAAGTTTCACAACGCCATGCACCACGGGTTTTGTTAGCAGATGAAGTGGGTTTAGGTAAGACAATTGAAGCAGGACTTATCTTACATCAACAACTGATTACCGGTCGCACACAACGCGCTCTAATTGTAGTGCCTGATAGTTTGGTTCATCAGTGGTTAGTAGAAATGTTACGTCGCTTTAATCTGCCATTTACCATTATGGATGACGAACGTTATTCAGCAATTATTGAATCGAATGAAGGTAATCCATTTGAAAGCGCCCAGTTGGTATTGTGTAGTTTATCTTCGTTAACACTTAATTTAGCGATGTACGAAGATGCTTTGCACGCTTCCTGGGACATGATGATTGTTGATGAGGCACATCATTTACAATGGAATGATCAACAAGCTAGTGCTGAATATCAGTGTATTGAAGGATTGGCACGTGAAGTCGCTGGTTTATTGTTATTAACTGCTACGCCAGAACAATTAGGCATTGAAAGTCACTTTGCTCGTTTACGTTTGCTTGATCCGGATCGTTATTTTGATTTAGCGACGTTTCGTCAGCAAGAAGCTGATTATCAACCTGTTAGTGGGTTAGTGAACCAACTATTGATTGATGATGCACAACCAACATTAGTAAGTCTTCAATCAACGATTGAAAAATATCTTGGTCAAGTAGGTTATTTGGCCTTGGCTGAAGCTGATGATTTTGTAATGGCAAGAGATCAAGCTATTCGAGATTTGTTAGATCGTCATGGTACAGGTCGAATTTTATTTAGAAATACGCGTGATGTGGTTGAAGGTTTTCCTGAACGTCACTTACATATTTATCCGTTAATAGCACCAGATGAATATCGGGCTTTACAAGCTGATGCAGATATTATGGCTCTCATTCAAGCTGAACGACTGTTGAGTGATAATGCTAAAGCTGATTGGCTTAACAGTGACAGCCGAGTTAAGTGGTTAGCGCAATGGTTGATTGAGCATAAATCTGACAAAGTCTTAGTCATCTGCGCTCAAGCTGAAACTGCGCAAACCTTAGAACTGTATTTACGCGTGAACATAGGTTTGCGTAGTTCGGTATTTCATGAAGGATTAAGCTTAGTTCATCGTGATCGTGCTGCTGCTTATTTTGCTGATGATGAAGAGGGTGCTCAAGTGATGATCTGCTCTGAAATTGGCAGCGAAGGACGTAACTTTCAATTTTCACATCACTTAGTGTTGTTCGATTTACCATTGAATCCTGATTTATTAGAGCAGCGAATTGGCCGTTTAGATCGTATTGGTCAACATCATAATGTGCAAATTCACGTTCCTTATTATGAAAGTTCAGCACAAGACGTATTATTGAAATGGTATCACCAAGGTTTGAATGCTTTTGAGCAAGTTTTTTCTGCAGGTGGCGCGATTAAACTGGTGGTAAATGAATCATTAGAATACTGTTTGTTGAATGCAGATGATAATAAGTCTATCAATGAACTTATTGATGAAACACAGAAGCTTACAGCGGAAACCTTGACTAAACTTCAACAAGGTCGTGATCGTTTGCTAGAGTTGAATTCTTGTGATTTACCAGTGGCGAATGAATTAGTTGCTAATCTTAATGAAGCAAGTAATACGCTTGAATTAGCCTCTTACATGGACAAGGTATTTGATGAGTATGGTGTCGACCAGCAAATGCATAGTGCTGACAGCATCATTCTTGAGCCTGGTAATCACATGGTTGAACACCAGTTTCCAAGTTTGCCAGAAGATGGATTGACAGCGACCTATAAACGTCACCGAGCATTAATACGTGAAGATATGGCATTTCTAAGCTGGGAGCACCCTATGGTGCTGGGCAGTATGGATATGATCATAAATAGTGATTTTGGCAATAGTGCATTTTGTACGCTTGACAATGATAATTTACCGGCAGGTACGTTATTATTAGAAGCAATATTTACGATGAAATGTCCTGCACCAAGATCATTACAAGTGGGTCGATACCTTAATCATTCATATTTACGTATCGTCGCAGATGAGCAAGGTCAGGATTTTAGTGAGCTATTAACTGAAACAGCGTTTAACGACCAGGCGGGTCGTATTCCTCGTGTGACGGCTCAAGAACTTGTTCGTCACGCGCGGCCTAAAATTTCCGAACTGATCGTTCACGCTCAACAATTAGCTGTCACAAAACAACGGCTGATTATTGATCAAGCAATCAGTACAATGCATCGATCACTTCAGCCTGAACAAGATCGTTTAACAGCCCTATCAGCCGTTAATTCTAATATACGTCCTGAAGAGATAACCTATATCGAGCAATCGCAACAATTATTAGTAGAGTATTTACAATCAGCACAACTGAGTTTGGATGCTGTCCGTGTGGCGATCGTAACTCATAGCTAAGTAAAAATACCTTTGAGGATGAGGTGAATACTATTATTGACTTAAAAATACTGGTAATCGTTAAATATAAGAAATATTTAGATAGTTGTGCACGCCAAACGCATATTTAGAGGGAGTTACAAAATTTAATGTTGAGAATCAATATTTCCATCGCGGTGATTGTTGCCACCGTTACCTATGGTTTATGGGCTTATGTTAATAGGCCTGAAGTTGAACCAATGTGGCCAGACATCATTCAGGGATTTTCATTTTCTCCAATGCGCGAAGAGAACGATCCAACAAAGAATTTATTACCCACTGTCGAACAAATTGAGCAAGATGTGGCCTTATTGGCAGGTAAAACCCATGCAATACGCACTTACACGGTAGATGGTCCACTTGCATCGGTACCTGCCGCTGCAAAGAAATATGGCCTTAACGTTGCATTAGGTGGTTGGATCGATGATCGATTAGAACAAAATAATGTTGAAATAAACAATCTGATAGCGATTGCAGAAAAAAATCGTGACAATGTGGTGCGTGTCATTGTTGGTAACGAAGTATTATTACGAAACGATATTCCGATTGAGCAGTTGATCAAATATTTAGATCATGTCCGTGCTAAAGTCGGCATGCCTGTAAGTACCGCTGAGCCTTGGCATATTTGGGTGAAACACCCGGAACTAGCAGAACACGTCGACTTTATTGCTGTCCATATGTTGCCGTATTGGGAAGGTATCGCCAATGATAAAGCGGTAGATTATATTGATGAGCACATGGAGATACTGAAGCAATTATTTCCTAAAAAGCACATTGTTATTGCAGAAGTTGGTTGGCCAAGTAATGGACGCACCCGCAAAGCAGCAACGGCTGATGAAGCAGAGCAAGCAAAATTTTTACGTCGTTTTCTTGAAAGAGCTGCACAAAAAAAATATACATACTACGTAATGGAAGCTTTTGATCAGCCTTGGAAACGCACTAATGAAGGATCAGTTGGTGCTTATTGGGGCGTATATGATGCCCAACGTAATCCCAAATTTGAGTTTGTAGATCCGATTATTGGCTTACCTGAATGGCAAACCTTAGCCATCCTGTCAGTTGTGATAGCCGCGATTATTTTTTCATTATTGCTGCGTGATTCGAGTAGTTTGAATCGTCGAGGACGTAGCTTTTTGGCTTTAGTCGCGTTTGTATTAACCACCGCTGTGGTGTGGATTATCTATGATTATTCTCGCCAATATATGACCACAGGATCAATAATGGTTGGTGTGGTCATGTTGTTCGCCATGCTTGGTGTCATTATAGTTTTATTGATAGAAGCACATGAGTGGGCTGAAACCATTTGGGTCAAGGGCCGACGCCGTGACTTAATGATCATTGATATGAATAATGATGAGCTACCTTTGGTATCCATTCATGTTCCGGCGTATAACGAACCGCCTGAAATGTTAATAGCAACATTAGATGCCTTAGCAGCGTTAGATTATCCTCGTTATGAAGTGATTGTCATTGATAACAATACCAAAGACGAATCGGTGTGGCGACCGGTAGAAGCACATTGTGCGGTGTTAGGTGATAAATTTCGTTTTTTTCACAAAGCACCATTGGCAGGATTTAAAGCAGGAGCACTTAACTTTGCCTTGGCTGAAACAGCTGCAGAGGCCTCAATTGTCGCGGTGATAGATAGCGATTACTGTGTGGAATCAACTTGGCTAAGACATCTAATACCTCAGTTTAACCATCCTAATGTCGCGATTGTACAAGCACCGCAAGACTATAGTGATGCGGCTGAAAATGTCTTTAAAGCGATCTGTTTTGCTGAGTATCGTGGTTTTTTCCATATTGGCATGGTGACGCGAAATGAGCGTAATGCCATCATTCAACATGGCACGATGACAATGGTACGTCGGTCATCGCTCGAAGAAGTGGGTGGCTGGAGTGAAAAAACAATTACCGAAGATGCTGAACTCGGCTTAATGATTTTTTCAGCAGGCCATCAAGCTGTCTACACCTCTAAGAGTTATGGCAAAGGTTTAATGCCCGATAGTTTTTTGGATTATAAAAATCAACGCTTTCGTTGGGCTTATGGTGCTATGCAGATTTTACGACACCATGCAAAAAGCTTAAGAGGAAAAACAGCTACAAAATTAACCGCCGGCCAACGTTATCACTTTGTGGCGGGTTGGTTACCTTGGATGGCCGATGGCATCAATATTGTGTTCAATTTTGCCGCCTTAGCGTGGTCAATTGCAATGATTACTATGCCTACACAAATTGATCCACCTTTAGTAATATTTTCAATTTTACCGCTGAGTCTTTTTATCTTTAAAATTGCTAAAGTCATTTATCTTTATCATGGCGTTAAAATTGTTGGTGGTGTCAGAGAGACTGTTGCAGCTGCATTATCGGGACTTGCACTATCACATACTATTGCTAAGGCGATGTGGTTAGGCTTATTTACTGATGGACGACCATTTGTACGAACACCAAAAATGGAGCAATCAATGGCTTTATTCAAAGCCATTGCTTCCGCTTCCGAAGAAACTTTATTCATGATAGCTCTATGGTTAGCTGCCGCCGTTATTTATAGACAAGCGCCCGTTGAAACATGGGATATGATGTTGTGGATAATGGTTTTACTTGTACAATCGTTACCCTATTTTTCAGCTTTCTTTCTATCAATAATTAGTGCATTTCCGAGAATAAGCGCTAGGCTAGTGACGAGTAAACACATAAAGAGTAGTAAAATTAAGGTCGTATAAGCTAACTTGAAAAACCAACATTAAGTTGAATGGGTCATAACAGCAATCCATCATGCTTATCTTACTATTCGAGTAAGAGATGATGGTTTCAAATTAATGCTAGATAGCTAGTTCTTAGCCATTGATGAAAACGTGTTTTCGGAGTGTATTGGCTATTGTGTGTGCATTATGAATATGAATAAAGGCCTTTAAAACGCATTAGCTATAATTTTGTTTTGTTAACACATTGTTCTTGGAGAAGTCAGTTGCTAAAACGTTTCGTGTATCCGCTGGTGATTATTTTAGTCTCCATAGCCGCATTTATAGGTTTAAAGCAAAGTAAGCCAGAAAAATTAGTGATTGAAAAACCCGCCAAAATCTGGCGTGTAGACACCGTTACAGTCGATATTCAGCAGGTATCTCCCGAAATAACAGTTTATGGACGCGTGGAGACACCAAGAAACTCAGTTTTAAAATCGGCATTGATAGCAGATGTTTTATCAATTGATGTATTGGAAGGTTCAGAAGTCACCGCAGATCAATTGCTAATGACATTAGATGATACCGATATGCAATTATTGGTAGCACAACGCCAGGCTGATTTAGCAGAAATTGAAGCTTTAATGGCCAGTGAAACGCAGCGTTTTAAGCGAGATCAAAGTCTATTAGAACAACAAACAGCCTTGTTAAAATTAGCCGATAATGCCGTTAACAGATTCAAAAAGCTTGAGCTATCAAGTTTAGCTTCACAATCAAACATTGATGATGTTCAAGCAACCAGACAGCGCCAGATTGTAACACTCAAAGGGTTGAATTTCGAGATTGCTGAACATCCAGCAAGAGTAGCTCAATATCAAGCACAATTGAAACGTGCTCAGGCTGTATTAAAGCAAGCTGAAGTTGATCTTGAACGAACCAAAGTTACCGCACCATTTTCGGGCCGTATTTCTCAGCTTAATGTGTCGATAGGTGATCGTGTGAGGGCTGGTGACACCTTAATATCTCTTTATGATCTTAATAATTTAGAAGTAAGAGCTCAAATACCGGGTCGTTATATGAGCCAAGTACTTAATATGATGAATAACAGCAGACCGCTAGAAGCGACAGCGGTGCTTAATCAGCAACAACTTACTTTTAAATTACAACGTATGTCTGGTGAAGTGAAAGTCGATAGTGGTGGCATTGACGGCTTGTTTAGTATTTCAGGTAATCACTATGCGATAGCATTAGGTACTTTTATTGAACTTAAACTCAAGTTAGCACAGCAAAATGATGTTATCGCTTTACCCTATAATGCTTTGTACGGACTTGACCATGTTTATCGTATTAAAGATGATCATTTGCAATCCGTTAGCATTGAAAGAGTGGGTGAATCTACTGATGACAAGGGCCAAACAAAATTATTGCTACGAAGCTCAGATTTACAACAAGGCGATCTAATTGTCAGCACGCAACTTCCGAATGCCATAACAGGTTTACGAGTCGAGGCATTAAGTGAGTAACCAACATCGTGATTTTATAGCGATATTTGCACAACACAAGGTTGCGGCTAATTTGTTAATGATCATTATGATAATTGCTGGGTTAGTTTCCTTGTCAAGGCTGAATACTCAGTTTTTCCCCACATTTGCTTTAGATGTGGTGACAATTTCTGTTGAATGGCGTGGTGCAAGTGCTGAAGATGTTGAAGATTCAATCTCCAGTCGTATCGAGCAAGAACTACGAGTAGTCGACTACGTCGATAAAATGACTTCAACCTCTTCGTACGGTTTAGCGGTGGTGACGCTTGAATTTGTAGAAGGTACCGCCATGGATAAGGCACTGAATCAAGTTAAAGATCAAGTTGACCAACTACGCAATTTACCTACTGATTCTGAAATACCTAAAGTCAGTATAGTGACACGTTATGAAGGGGTCGCCAGTCTGATGGTGACAACAGACGGAAAACTAGATGAGTTACGTTACTTGGTCCATGAAATTGAACATGACTTATTAGATCGTGGCATTTCACGGATCAGTATTACTGGTTTACCGGAAGAAGAAATTGCGATTCAGATGACTACCCAGCAGTTAGAATCTATGGGGCTTAGTTTAGAGGATGTAGGACAACGAGTTAGTCAGCTAAGCCGTGATTTACCCGCTGGTGAAATTGGCAATGATGACACAGCAAAACAGATACGTAGTTTAGATAAACGACGAGATGCCAAAGGCTTTTCTCAATTGCCGATTCAAACTGCATACAACGGTCAATTAGTTCTGTTAGATGATGTTGCAGAGGTTGAGCGACGACCTAGACGTAAACAAGTTAGTGTGTTTTATCAGGGAAAACCTGCCGTAGAAATAGCACTACAACGTACGGAAAATGCTGACTCGTTAGCTTCTGCAAAAATTCTCGACAAATGGTTGGCTGACAATGAGTCTCAATTGCCGAAAGGTGTGAGCGTAAAAGTTTACGATGCCAGTTGGCAGCTGATTAAAGAACGTATGGATTTGTTGGTTCATAATGGGCTGGGCGGATTAGTGCTGGTTATTGCGATCTTATTTTTATTTTTACAAGGTCGTGTAGCCATCTGGGTTGCTGTAGGGATTCCAGTATCATTCATGGCAACCTTAATGATCATGTATTTGTTTGGTGGTAGCATTAATATGATCAGTCTATTTGGTTTGATTATGGCATTAGGGATCATCGTTGATGATGCAATCGTGGTCGGTGAAGATGCTCTGTCACATTATCAAAGTGGTGAAAACTCTTTAACGGCAGCTGAAGGTGGAGCACGGCGTATGTTAGCGCCTGTCATCTCATCCTCACTGACCACTATTGCTTCGTTCCTTCCGTTAATGATGATTGGTGGAACAATGGGTAATATACTGTTTGATATACCTTTTGTTGTAATCTGCGTCATTATAGCGTCATTGTTTGAAAGTTTTTTGATTTTACCTGGCCATTTGCGTCATGCATTTCATAACATTCATCACAAAAAACCACCACCGATTCGACAATGGTTAGATGACAAGTTTAATTATTTACGAGATGATTTATTCAAATCATTAGTCGTTGTTGTTGTTAAACATCGTTGGATTACCATTAGTGCAACGCTGGGTCTGTTTATTGTCTGTATTGGTTTATTAGCCGGTGGTCGCTTGCACTTTACTTTTTTTCCATCACCTGAGGGTACCAGTATTACGGCAAATGTTCATTTTACTGCTGGCACACCTACTCACAAAGTGGCCGAATTTCTAGAACAATTAAATCAAAAACTGGACAAAACAGCACAAGATCTTGGACCTGACCTAGTATCAATGTCTGTGACCCGTTTAGGCAGTGCAGGCACTGCAGGCGGATCTTCTGCACAAACAGGCGAGCGATTTGGCTCAATACAGCTTGAACTGATTTCGCCTGATCACCGCACAGTGCGTAATAAAGAATTTATTGAAGCATGGCGAAAACAGGTAGCATTACCTGCAGGAATCGAAAGCTTCACCATAACTGAACGCAGAACAGGCCCGCCAGGCAGTGATATTGATATTCGTCTAAGTAATGCTTCTGCTGAAATATTAAAAGAAGCTGGTCATGAACTTGCTGAAGCCATGAAACAATTCACTGGTGTCAGTGCGATAGAAGATGATATGCCCTACGGACAGGAGCAACTTATCTACCGAATTAAGGGTCAAGGGGAAGTGCTAGGACTGACCGTGGACAATGTTGGACGTCAATTACGTGCGGCATTTGATGGTCAATTAGTGCAAATATTCCAAGATGGAGATGACGAAGTAGAAGTTCGAGTGATGCTGCCTGATGGGCAACGTAACACCTTGGCAACGTTGGAAAGCTTTATGGTTCGCTTACCACAAGGTGGCAGTGCACCGTTGTCGAGTGTTGTTGAATTTGAAGCTCGACGTGGCTTTGATGTTTTACGTCATACTGATAGTAAATTAGCTATTCACGTTACGGCAACAGTTGATTCATCGCTTAATAACAGCAATGAAATATTAGCAACATTACAAAAAGATTTACTTCCTAATCTGACATTACGCTATGGAGTGACAGTTGACTTCGAAGGTAGTGCTGAAGAGCAAGCTGAAACGATGAGCGATATGAAACAAGGGCTTATTCTTGCTTTTGCTTTGATTTACCTAATTTTAGCGTGGGTATTTTCTTCATATGGTTGGCCTTTAGTTGTGATGATGGCTATTCCATTTGGTTTGATCGGTGCTTTATTTGGGCACTGGGTTATGGGTATTGATTTGACCATATTGTCACTATTCGGTATTTTTGGATTATCCGGTATTGTGGTCAATGATTCGATTATTTTGGTAACCTTTTTCAAACATCAACGTGAAGCAGGAATTGAAACCACACAAGCTATCATTAATGCCGCTACACAACGACTACGCGCCGTATTGTTGACATCATTAACGACGATTGCTGGTTTGACACCTTTATTGTTTGAAACCTCAATGCAAGCGCAGTTTTTAATACCAATGGCGGTATCAATTTCATTTGGTTTGATGTTCTCAACTGTATTAGTGCTGTTGGTTATTCCTGCTTTATTGTCCGTGCATGAAAGCTTTGTTGACAAATTCACCCAAAATAACTCAACGGTATCAGATGAGAATAATAGCGTTAAATTACCAAGCGCTTGATAGCTATAAGCGTTTAAAATGTCATTGATTGGTAGATGCTAGGTTAACTGAAAATTGAGGAATCTAGTCACAACATCGTAATGTATCTTTATTTCATTAAGTACTATCTAAATTTAAAATGCATTAAATTCATCAGTACTAAATAGAGAAGCCTACATAATCGTAGGCTTCTTGTTGGCTAAATTAGCTTTTATTCGTAGTAGGTTTACTGACTAGATATAGCCAAACATAGCCACCGATACCTGCTAATAATGACGCGCCAAGGATCCCTGTTTTTGCCATTAGAAGTAACTCTTCATTATTAGAAAAGCCTAGTTGTGCAACAAATATCGACATTGTAAAACCGATACCCGCCAACAGTGAGACGCCTGCGATTTGTGTAAAACGCGTATCCTTTGGTAATTCGGCAATGCCTAATTTAAGTACTAACCAACTAATCCCCGTAATCCCAATAAACTTACCTAAGGTTAAGCCAAGTGATACACCCAACATAACTGGATGAGTCAATGTTTGAGTTAATGAGCCGAACTCTAATGGAATACCTGCATTTGCTAAAGCAAAAATAGGAATAATTACATAAGCTACTGGACTATGCCAAGTGCGTTCAAGTCGTTTTAGAGGCACACCCACACTCATCACACTATTTTCTAAGTTTTGTACCACAGATCTTAGACGATCATTGGTCATGATGCTCTGGCCAGGCTGATGACTGTCATCGAAATCTTCCATTAATTCTTTAACATGTTTGCTGAAAAGTGTAGGGTCATATTTGGCCATTGCAGGTACCGACATAGCCCCGAGTATGCCAGCAAGAGTTGGATGAACTCCGCTTAATAATAAGGCATACCAAAGTACAACTGCGACAATGAAATAGGGCAACGTTTTACGAATTCCCAACATATTAAAAGCAAGTAGCAAAATAAATAGTGCCCCAGCAATAAGTAGTGGTGTTATAACGATAGTTTCGGTATAAAATACGGCGATTACTAGTACTGCACCTAAATCATCGACAATAGCTAAGGCGATTAAAAATGTTATTAATGCTTTGGGAACGCGACTGGCAAGTAGTGCTAAAGCACCTACTGCAAAGGCAATATCCGTTGCCATCGGTATTCCCCAACCACTTGCTGCTTCACCTTCTGGGTTAATTAAAAAATAAATCAAGGCTGGTACCACCATGCCACCTATAGCAGCTGCAATAGGTAAAATTGCATTACGCAGTTTGGCGAGTTCACCGACCAATATTTCACGCTTTAATTCAAGTCCTACTACGAAGAAAAAGAGAGCCATAAGACCATCATTTATCCAATGATGAAGTGACATTTCTACAGCCCAATTCGCCACGCCAACGCTGATTGGCGTGTGTAAAACATGCAAATAAGTTTCTGAGAATGGCCCATTGGCTAAAATTAAAGCCAGTATAGCCGAGCTCATTAGTAATAGCCCACTCGTCGTTTGACGGTGAATAAACTCCTCAATAGGACCAATGAATCTTTCAAAACTTTTTTCCCATGGAGCACGATATACACCACCTTCCGTGCTGGGACTACTAATGTTTTTTTCACTCATATTTTATGTTTCCTTTACAAAAAGCGAGTTGTTGGCTGAGGTTATTATAGCCGAGACTATTGGATTGATAATTCGCCGTTCAACAGATATTGCATAAAAAGATTCTTTGACATCGTTCGTGTGACCTATTGCTTTAACATTATATTGTTGCATTACTTTTTGTTCTATAGTGTGAGGCGCAATGAATACCCCTACACCTTCTTTGCCAAATGCTTTCATTAATGCACTATCATCAAATTCTGCAACGACATGTGGATAAATACGATTTTTGTCTAACCATTTATCAATATTAGAACGGAGCTGATTACCGCTGCTTGGCAGTAGCATCGGCGCACCACTTAAGCAATCTGGAAATTGATCTGTTAATTGTTTTTGTAATGTTTCAGTAGCAAAAAAGCTGACAGAACTTTCTCCTAATTTATGGCTAAAGCCACGAGTACTAACCGTAGGTGGAATTGGACGGTCGGCCAATACGAGATCTAAACGATGAAGCGATAATTCCGTAAGTAAGGTATCGAGATCAGCCTCGCGGCACATCATTCGTACCGAATCTGACATATGTAAAGCGGGCAATAAAATTTTATGAGCAATAGATTTTGATAAAACATCAACGACACCTACTCTAAACTGTTTTGGCCGAATGTCAGGCAAGTGATGCATTACTTGTTCTAGCTCACTGCCGAGCGAAAATATCTCATCGGCATAATTCAATACTAAGCGTCCAATTTCTGTGAGATCTAAATTACGGCCAACTTTTTGAAATAAAGCGGCTCCAAAGTGTGCCTCTAATAAGGTGATTTGGCCGCTGATGGTTTGCGGTGTTAGCGATAAACGTTCGCTAGCACGTGCAACACCACCTTCCTTTGCTACCATCCAGAAATAATGCAGATGTTTATAATTGACCAAAATCACTCTCTTATAATACTCGTATTTATCGAATAGATTAGCAGTTATAGTCGTATTATACGAATTAAATAATGGTTGGTTAAACCAATTTAACACCGAACAATCGTTTAATATAAAAAAGTGTAAAGCAAAATTATCAACTGTTATCTAGCAATATAAGCCAATATATTTTTGTTGAATGTTTTAACCTGATTAAGTTTAGTTATAGAACAACGAAAATCAATGTAATGAAGTAATTCAGATAATCTATTGATATGCGAAGTGTAGGGTGATGCATCATTAACGACTTATAAATGACTATTTTAAGTTTATAATTTTGAGTTGGATATTAGCAATCAGTGATCTAACTAAATTAGTCACTTCATAAGCATGTATATAAATTGGCGGTATTACGCTATGTTATAACTTAGCAATACAGGATCAGAATAATTAGTTCATTGTTGGAGTGTCGATTAATGAAAAAAATTAATATTATGATCGCCGAGGATAATTCGATTGTTCGTGCAGGTATTAAGATATTTATTGATCAAGAAGTAGATCTACAAGTGATTGGAGAAGCTAGCTCCGCAGAACAAACTTATTCTTTGTTTAATCAATTGATGCCTAATGTTTTACTAATTGGTTGCCTTTACACTAGAGGAATGAGTGGCTTAGAAGCCTTGAGACGAATTTTAATAAGGCATCCTATAGCAAAAGTCATTGTGTATACGTTGCAAGACGATATTGCATTGGCTGGATTTTCATCCAGTTGTGGTGCGAGAGGTTATATTACATGTCTGTCAGACAATAATGAATTAATTGACGCCATTAGATCGGTGGCAAGTGGAAAAATTTACATAAGTTCAAACATGGCTAAAAAAATAGCATTACAGGCTACGTCGCATAAAGATAATCCACTCACATGTTTAACTACCCGTGAGTTTGAAATGTTCAGATTGTTGGCGGAAGGATGTTCTGTCAAACAGATATCTGAAATTCTTAACGTCGGCAGTAAAACGGTAGCCAATTACCAAACAAATATTAAACATAAACTGGATATTCATTCTCCAGTAGACATTGTACGAATGGCTATTAAATACGATGTGATCGCTATGCACTAAAGCCATAAACTAATGATGTTGGCTCGTAAATATAGTAACTCATCCTATTTTAATCACTCTTAATAAATCTGTGAATGATGTGATATAAAGTCTTTATCTGAGGACAATAGTAATCCCCTGATTTTTTTCTATGTTTGATTCAAACAACGAAGATGCAATTTAATGAAATTACGCACCAAAACGAACTCTCGATAAAGCAACGCGGGTCATTTGAATATAATGCTTACAAACTACCTTTGTAAAAAAGGCAATTGTGCTAGTTGTTAATATTTAATGATGACCCATAATGGTGAGCGTCATTAATTTAAAAAGTCCTCAAAAAACCAAGCTGAAAAAGCATGCCGACCTGCTACATCAGACTTCTTATAAATTTCAGAAGCCTGTTGACGAACGGTTTTTTCCTTGGTGTCACGAATCGCAGCAATTTCATTAAAGCTTAAACCTTTCAATAGAAGTAAGGCTATTTGTTGCTGGCTTTGGCTCAGTTGCCATTCGTCAAATTGCTGATGAATAATCTCACTGTATTCTTTTCTGGCATTCTGAATGAAAGTCGTTGATTTGGTTAAAGAACGCTCAGTTGTTTTAAGTTCTTCCTTTAAAGCTTGCATGTCACGTTTTTTATGTTTTAGTTCGACGGTCAAAAAGACAATCAAACTAACAGATAAAATGATGACAAATAGCTCTTGAAGTATATGCCACATTGACTCGTTGGTAGCTAAATCTACTTTTAAATCGAAGGCATTGAACGTCATTGATAGGAATAAAACAATAATAATAACTAATGTTCTGATATTAGGCACTTTTTCCCCTTGAATACACATTGTTGAATGTATGGTACAGATGTATTGATACGAGCTAAATAGGACATACATCCACTGTTAACCTGAATTAAATACCTTTAATATTTTACTTGTCATAGCTTGATATCGACGCGATTTTTTGGCGTTGGTCTTTTACTCTAAACTTTAAATATTAAGAGGATCTTAATGAAGTATTTTTTCAGCCTATTATTTTTTGTCGCTTCGTGTGCTACCCAGGCCAATGACACATTACATTTTAATGATAAAGAAATTAATAATATAGGTATAAAAGTTTTGCAGCTTAAGGCTACTAATGAATCGCTAACCCATAAATTACCGGCAAAAGTGACAATTCCTAATAAATCACAACGAGTAATTAGTATACCTCAAGATGGCGTCGTTGAAATTATGTTGGTGGCTGAAGGGGATTTGGTTAAAGCTGATCAAGAGATGGCTCATTTAACTAGTCCACAAATTGTGACGGGGCAGAATGATTATTTGCAGTCACTTAGTCGATTGGCACAATCCCAACAAGAAATGAAACGTGATAAAAATTTGTTTGAAGAGGGCATTGTTGCTGAACGCCGTTATCGGCAATCCTTCTCAACCTATCAACAAGATAAATCCGATGTTGCAATGTACAAAAAAAGGTTAGAAATGTCTGGTATGACCGCCGATGCGATTCACACATTAGACAAAACCCATTCATTAAGTAGCCGCCTTACCTTAACTGCCCCTAAAGATGGCGTCGTAATGAAACAATTTGCAACTGCGGGTCAACGTTTAACGGCAGCTGATCCGCTTTATCAAATAGCACAATTATCCACGTTGTGGCTAGAAATACATGTGCCCTTGGATATCGCTAAAAACATAAAAATTAATGACCGTTTAATTGTTTGTGATAAATCTGTTGACGGTAAGGTTATTGCTGTTGGCCGGGAAGTGCATGCCGCAGACCAAGGGGTATTGGTACGGGGAGAAATTAATCATAAAACCGATCAGTTAACACCGGGCGAATTTATAGAAGTATGTTTTATTCAACAAGCAGAAACTATTCAATTTGAAGTGCCTCGATCAGCGGTATTTCGTAATGAAGGCCTGTCAGCAGTATTCATAAAAATTGACGGTAGTTTTTTATACAAAAATGTCAATATTGTTAAGGATAATGGTAATAATTTAGTGATTAGTGGCGACTTATCACCACAACAAATGGTTGTAATTTCAGGTACTGCTACACTTAAAGCTACATGGCTTGGTATCGGTGGCGAATAAGCGTCTTCTAAAAATTATCACTGACTATCACTGATTAGGAATCGACCATGTTAGCAAAATTAATTCAATTTTCTTTAACTCAACGTTTGTTGATGCTGCTGGTTATCATTGGTCTGCTGGGTGCTGGCTGGCGTGCATTCAATGAAACACCGATAGATGCTTTCCCAGATGTTTCTTCGACACAAGTAAAAGTGATTCTTAAAGCGTCAGGCATGACGCCAGAAGAAGTTGAGGCACGTATTACATCCCCTATTGAAGTCGAAATGCTCGGCATTCCTAAACAAAAAATGCTACGTTCGGTTGTTAAATATGGCTTAACTGATATCACTATTGATTTTGCTGAAGGTACAGATATTTACTGGGCACGTCAGCAAGTAACTGAACGCTTAGCAAATTTGCGTGATCAGTTTCCTGCGGGAGTTACTGGTGGTTTAGCTCCGGTAACAACACCACTAGGTGAAATGTTTATGTTCACTATTGACAGTGAAACCATGAGTCTTATTGATCGGCGATTATTACTTGATTGGGTTATTAGACCTGCATTACGAAGTGTGCCGGGTGTGGCTGATGTCAATGCGCTTGGCGGTTTAGCAAAAACCTTCCAAGTGACACCTGACGTGCAAAAGTTACTGGCGAGGAATATTAGCCTAAATGATTTGCAACAAGCCGTTGAATTAAATAATCGTAATGATGGTTCTGGTCGACTTAATGATGGCGAAGAAGTGTTGATTGTTCGTGCTGAAGGTAGTATTCAAGAACTAGATGATTTACGCGCTATTGTGGTTAAGTCCGATTTAACCGAGCCAGTATTATTAGGTGATGTAGCAGAGGTTACCATTGGTAGCCTGACGCGTTACGGTGCAGTTACCAAAGATGGCAAGGGCGAGGCGGTTGAAGGTTTAGTGTTGGGTTTACGCGGTGCTAATGCCCGTGAAGTGGTGGAAGGCATTGAAAAAACCATCGCTGAATTACAAACGTCTTTGCCCAAAGATGTCAGCATCGAGGTGTTTTATAATCGAGGTGATTTAGTTTCAAAAGCCATTGCTACGGTGAGCGAGGCCTTGATTGAAGCGATTGTATTAGTCTTGGTGTTATTAATGCTTTTTTTAGGCGATATACGCGCTGCAACAACAGTCGCTTTGGTATTACCATTAGCTGCCATGGTGACATTTATCATGATGCAGCAATTTGGTTTATCAGCTAATTTGATGAGTTTAGGTGGTTTGACCATTGCCATCGGTATGCTAGTTGATGCTGCCGTCGTCGTGGTTGAAAATATAGTATCTCAATTGGCTGATAAGGAAAAAACCAAAGTCTTACCTCGCTTACATTTGATTTATCGTGCGGTTAAAAATGTTTCTGTACCAGTAACGTCAGGTATAGCCGTTATTATTATTGTGTTTTTACCTTTACTCACCCTACAAGGTTTAGAAGGTAAGTTATTTATTCCTGTGGCTTTAACCATTGTTTTTGCCTTAAGCGGCTCATTACTGTTGTCATTAACCATTATTCCTGTGTTGGCCTCGTTTTTGTTAAAAAATGTGTCACATGAAGAACCATGGTTGCCGCGTGTACTTAAAAAGCTATATGCGCCAGTATTAGATTGGTCATTGGATCATGGTCGTATAATTGTTTTTCTTGCAATAATCTCGCTCATAACAGCTGGTTATTTATATACTCAAGTGGGTAAAAGTTTTATGCCAACAATGGATGAAGGTGATTTGATTGTGCAATTAGAAAAATTGCCATCAATTACGCTAGAACAATCTATTGAGTTAGATCAACGTGTTGAACGGGCTATTTTAAACAATGTACCAGAGATTAAGAGCATTGTTGCCAGAACTGGTGCAGATGAGCTCGGCTTAGATCCGATGGGTTTAAATGAAACTGATATGTTCTTAGTTCTAAAACCTCATGAAGAATGGCAAGTTGTGACCAAGGATGAGATAAAACAACAAATTCGTATCGTCATTGCCCAATTCCCAGGTATTGCCTTTAGTTTTACACAGCCAATTGAAATGCGAGTGTCTGAAATGCTGACAGGTGTTCGTGGTGATCTAGCCATTAAAATATTTGGTGATGATGGTAATGAACTCAATCGACTAGCGACTGAGGTTGTGGCACTTGTTGGCGGTATTAATGGTGCAGAAGACGTCACTACAGCTCAGACTGAAGGTGCACAATATTATCAGGTTACGATAGACAGATTGGCTGCGGGACGCGTAGGACTTAATATTGATGACATTATGCCCCAATTGCGTATGTTGATTGAAGGCATCGAAGTAGGGACGATTTATCAAGGCGCAAGACGAACACCTTTAATTATCAAAGGCGATGAGTCATTACGATTATCACCTGCTGAGTTTTCTAATATTAGGTTAACAGTGCCTAATGGCGAGAAAATACCATTATCACGTCTGGCTAGCTTAGAGCGTGTTGACGGGCCCGTTTCTATTAAGCGTGAAACAGGAAAAAGAATGTCGGTAGTGGTGGCGAATGTAGGTGGCCGTGATTTGGTTAGTTTTGTAGATGAAGCTAAACAATTACTCGCAGACAAGGTAATCTTACATACGGGTTATTCTGTTGCATGGGGCGGGCAGTTTGAAAACCAACAAAGAGCGGCAAGAACGTTGGCTATCGTGGTTCCTGTTGCCTTGTTATTGATATTTATTTTACTTTTCTCTACTTTCCAATCGGTGCGACAGGCACTATTAGTATTAAGTAACGTGCCATTTGCATTGGTCGGTGGGGTTGTTGCTTTATGGCTAACCGGGGAGTATTTATCGGTGCCTGCATCAGTCGGATTTATTGCATTATTGGGAATAGCGGTGTTAAACGGTATTGTAATGGTGACTTATTTCAACGAGTTACGTGGATTAGGTTTGACGATGGATCAAGTTGTTAGAGAAGGTGCGATGCGTCGATTACGCCCTGTTTTAATGACAGCTACGATTGCGGCTTTTGGCTTAGTGCCTTTATTGTTTGCTACAGGTCCTGGATCTGAAATTCAACGACCTTTAGCCATCGTCGTTATTGGCGGCTTAGTTAGCGCCACATTGTTAACATTGGTGCTATTACCCTTATTATTTAGACGTTTTGGTATTACTAGCACAATACCTGCGTTGGAGAAAATTGGATGATGTTATTAACTATTATCGCCTCACCAGCAATAGAGGAAGAGCTCATCGATTGGTTATTGATTCAGCCAAATGTTACAGGCTTTACTTCGCAAGTCGCGAGCGGTCATGGCAGGGGTCATGTAATGAATATAGCCGAACAGGTAACGGGACGTCGCGGACAGATTACACTGATGATTCAGTTACAAAAGCAGATGACAGAATCAATTATCATTGATTTAAAACAGTGTTTTTCGGGCAGTGGTTTACATTATTGGCTGATGCCATTATCAGAAAGTGGCAGCATCTAAACGTTGATGCGATATTATGAATAAAATTTTTCTAAATATTGTTATTAAAAGGACACGTCTTCATGTCGTTTCGAACTAAATTAGTTTTTGTGTGTATTGCAGCTGCAATGAGTATTTCACAGGTGACTTTAGCTGAAAAAATACAACTAGAACAGTCCCAATCGGTGACATTATCTTCCATCACTCAACGCGTTTATGAGTTGCATCCCGCCCATCTCAATGAGCTTGCACAAAAGCAACAAGTCAATGCTAATAGCGCGCTAGCGTATTCAACATTTGCGAATGCTAAAACGGTTAGTTTGACCCATCAAAATGATGTTGTAGGAAGCGGTGATGGACTACAAGAATGGGAAGGTATCGTTGAAATGCCGTTATGGTTGCCAGGACAAAAACAACAACGAGTGTCATTATCAGACAAACTACGTGCGGAACTACCTGTTTATCAACAACAAGTAAAGTTAGCAGCATCTGCTGAAGTACGTAAATTGGTATGGAATGTGGTGTTAGCAAATACGGCGACGACAGAAACCTATCAAATTTGGCAATCCGCGTTAAAACTAGAAAAAGATGTCGTTGCACGTGTAAAAGCAGGCGAGTTGGCAGGAACAGAAGGTTTATTAGCTAAGACTCATGCGCTGGACATGCAAAACCAATATTTGCTCAAGAATTCTGATTTAAGCCAAGCTTTAAGTTTATACCGAGCTATTACTAAAGAACGATTCTTGCCAGAACAATACGTCGAAGTACAAGTAAATAAAGCTGAAATTGATGAGGGGCATCCCGATTTAATGATGCTAGATTATCGTATAAGTACCTTGAGATCACAGCAAGATATTGCTCACTTCGATGGCGCTATTAATCCTAGTTTATCAGTCGGTATTCGTCGAGAACGTGGCAACAATGACGAGCGTTTCATAAATAGTATGGGTGTGGGAATCAGTTTTGCTTTGGATGATGAAGTCTATCGTCGTCCGGCAATTGCCAATGCTGCAAAAGCATTAGCTGATGTTGAGGTTGCCCGCCTACAGTTAGAGCGGGAATTAAATATCACTTTATATACTTATATGCATGACTTAGAAACTAAGCGATTACAATTAGCACTCGTTAATGATCAAAATGAAACAACGCAGCAGTATTTAGCCTTACAACAGCGGGCTTTTGAATTGGGTGATCTTGATTTAGTGAGTTTGATTCGTAGTCAGTCATTAGCAAGTGAAACACATAACCGAAAACTCGCACTAGAGGTTGATATTAACTATACCATTGCTCTTATTAATCAGGCTTTAGGAATTATTTTATAACCTTAATTTTTAGTTAAGATTGGTACTTTAATATTGCTCCCATATTATCCACTTAAGGGGTGAAATGAGATGGAAGCAGTGAGTAATGAATCAAGCTTAAAGAAAAAAAATACACAGGCAAGCAGAGTTGACCGGCTATTGTTACCCCATATGCCTATATACTTTGATCAGGCTAGTTCACCATGCAAACACGTTGTTGAGACCTTTATTGCCGAACGCTTTTATCATCACTATCAGGCTGAAATTACACATTTTCTTCCTTATTTGATCTCGACGAAAACAAATGAAAACTTAACGGCAGCTATGGGATTTCAACCAGCGGGTCCTGTTCATTCATTATTTTTAGAGCAATACTTAAATACATCGATTGAAGCAGAAATTGGTCGCCTTACAAATCAACCTGTAGACCGTTATAAAATAGCTGAAGTGGGTAATTTAACCTCTTTAAATAGAGGTACTAGCCAATTATTGTTTGTATTAACGATTGCTATTTTGCACGAAGCGGGCTTTGAGTGGTCTGTGTTTACGGCAACAAAGCAAGTACAGCATTTACTAGCCAGATTAAACGTAGTCACTATTGCCGTGTGTGAAGCAAACCCAGATAAGTTGATTGGCGGCAAACAGTCATGGGGAAGTTATTACGACGATAGACCTAATGTAATTATCGGTAATTTAACTGATGCAATCGCGCTATTAAAACAACACAATGTTATTGGTTTTATATTAAAAAATTACCAAAAAACGATTGTGGATATTGCTAAAGAAATTACACGATAATGACATTACTTTGGGAAAAAATTGAGCAATACGCCAGTTCTCAAGCAGCGCTACCAGCTATTGTCGGACTCGATAAAACGTATTCATGGCTAGAATTATATAAACTGACGATTGAGTTTGCTCAGCAGTTACAAACTGAATCATCTAAGGCGATAGCGTTTTATGCTGACAATAGTCCTGCTTGGGTTATTGTCGATTTAGCCTGCCAAATGGCAGATGTGACATTATTACCATTGCCCGCATTTTTTTCTGATCAGCAGATAAGACATGCTATTAAAGAGGCTGGTGTTACAGGTGTTCTTCACCATAACGGTGACAGGCTATCCACGTTACTTGCATTGACTGATCAACAGGCATTAACATTCTCGTCGTTAGGTTTAGTTTTCAGCGAGATTGAACAACCTACCGTATTGTTACCGAAAACTACCGCGAAGATTACTTTCACATCTGGTTCTACTGGTCATCCTAAAGGTGTTTGTCTTAGTAATGACCAGCAATTACGCGTGGCGACATCTTTATTATCTGCAATAGAACTTATTGCCCCAAGGCATTTGAGTATTTTACCTTTCAGTACCTTGCTAGAAAATATAGGTGGTATTTATTCTCCATTATTAGGGGGCGGAACAATTATTGCTCTGCCGCCGTCATCATTAGGTTTTAACGGTAGTAATGGGTTTGAACTAAATGCCTTACTCGCTGCAATAAGCCAATATCAGCCAAATAGTATGATCTTATTACCTGAGTTATTAATGGCGCTAGTTGCGGCTATTTCTAAAGGTTGGCAGCCGCCATCTTCGCTCAAATTTATCGCAGTAGGCGGCAGTAAAGTTTCGCCAAGCTTATTAGAACGGGCACATGAATTAGGGTTACCCGTCTACGAAGGTTATGGCTTATCAGAATGTAGCTCGGTGGTGAGTCTTAATTCTCCTAGTGATATGAAACTAGGCACGATTGGCAAAGTACTTCCTCATTTAAATGTCAGTATTGAACAGGGCGAAATTGTTGTTACTGGTAATGCCTTTCTTGGCTATATCAATGAACCAAATAGTTGGTCAAATTCAAAAGTTTATACAGGCGATCTAGGTCGTTTTGATGAGAATAACTACCTACATATTAATGGTCGAAAGAAGAACTTATTGATTTCCAGCTATGGTCGAAATATTAATCCAGAATGGGTAGAAAGTGAGTTGTTAAGTAGCGGATTATTATCGCAAGTTGTCGTATTCGGTGATGCCAAACCTTATTGTGTTGCTTTGCTTTATCCGCGTGATAGCAATACCAGTGATGAGATGATTCAAGTGTGGATAGATAGCATAAACCAGACATTACCTAGTTATGCCCAAATTAAACAATGGACAAAATTGACCGAAGCGATGTCATTTAATAATGGCTTACTGACGTCGAATGGCCGCCCAGTCAGAGACAAAATAATGCACCATTATCTCAAACCAATCGAGCAACTTTATGCTGAGGATTTTAAATGAACTTTTTTGACCGTCTTAAAACAGAAACAAATGATGCTAGGCAACATTTATATACCGCGCCACTTATTAATAAAGCATTAACTCAAGAAATTACTTTAGAAGAATACACAGGGTTTTTAATACAGGCTTATCATCATGTGAAACATACCACACCATTGCTTATGGCTGTAGGTGCACGTTTACCTGAAGACAAGGAATGGCTACGTAATGCAGTGGCAGAATATATTGAAGAAGAATTGGGCCACCAAGAATGGATATTAAATGATCTTGCTGCATGCGGTGTTGATAAAGAGTCGATACGTAATAGCCAACCTGCACCAGAAACTGAGTTGATGGTGGGATTTGCTTACGACACGATAAATAGAATTAATCCACTTGGCTTTTTTGGCATGGTGCATGTTTTAGAAGGTACAAGCATTGCAACAGCTGATTCAGCGGCCGATGGTGTGCAAAAAGCATTAGGTTTACCTAACAGTGCATTTAGTTATTTACGTTCTCACGGTGCGCTTGATCAAGATCATGTGAAGTTTTTTGAAAGTTTGATGAATAAAATTGAGGATAAAAAAGAACAAGATTTGATTATTCATTGTGCCAAAATGGTTTATAGACTGTATGGCGATGTTTTCAGAAGTGTAACGGATCACTAGGCAATACTATGTTCACAAATAAAACGATTGTATTAACAGGTGCAAGTGGCGGCATAGGTTCTGAAGTTGCTAAGCAATTATCTGCCGTGGGTGCGACACTTGTTTTAGTCGGGCTTAACGAAGCGGGTTTGCAACAACTTAATCAACAACTAGGCGGACACCACCATCTTATTAAAGCTGATATTTCAACGTTAGAGGGTAGGCAATCAATCGTTACATTATGCCAAGAGCTGAAAGAGGGTGTTGATATCGTTATTAATAATGCAGGCGTTGGACAGTTTTCTTTATTTGAGGATATGGATGAAAATCAGATATTGGCAATAATAAATATTAATCTAAGTAGTACTATTTTATTAACACAGTCATTACTGCCTCTTTTATTAACGCGACCACATGCACAGATTGTTAATATTGGTTCAATATTGGGCAGTATTGGTTTTCCCGGTTCGACCGTTTATTGCGCCAGTAAATTTGGCATACGTGGCTTTACAGAAGCATTACGCCGTGAGTTAATGGATACGAAAATAGCGGTTCGTTACTTTGCACCACGAGCGACAATTACGGCAATCAACACCGATAAAGTTGTTGCAATGAATAATGCTTTAGGTACGAAAATGGACAGTGCTGAACAAGTGGCGATTGAACTCGTCTCCTTTTTAAAAGCGGATAAGTTTAGTATGTTTCTTGGGTGGCCTGAAAAACTATTTATCAGGATAAACAGTGTATTGCCAAGCATGGTTGATAAGTCACTTATAAAGAAGCTGTCGATTATTAAACGCTATTTAGGAGAAGTGTAATGATGAATATAATTAAAGCTTTAGCGCTAGTAACAGTGGCATTACTAATGTCATCTACTGTTTTTGCTGATGCAAAGGACGACCTCGTTCAATTACAAACAAATTGGGCAAAAGCTAATTACATCTTGAAAGATAAAGCGCAAGTAACGGCCTTTGAAACATTGATTGAACAAGCTGATAAATCGGTGATGGCGAATACCAACTCAGTTGAACTCCTGATCTGGCAAGGAGTGATCAAAGCAAGTTATGCTGGTGTTAAAGGTGGTTTGGGTGCTTTGACATTAGCTAAGTCAGCGAAAGCTGATTTTGAAAAGGCTTTAACGATGAACGATACTACTTTACAAGGTTCATCATATACCAATTTGGGCGTGTTATATTACAAAGTACCAGGCTGGCCAATCGGTTTTGGTGACGATGATAAAGCAAAAATATTTCTCGACAAGGCGCTTGCGATCGATGCCGACGGAATTGAAAATAATTATTTTTACGCCGACTACCTTATTGACCAAGGTCAATATGCTGATGCTGAGGTTTATTTGTTAAAAGCGCAACACGCTCCTGCACGACCTAATAGACCTTTAGCAGATAAAGGCAGACAAGCCCAGATATCCTTAGCCTTACAAGATATTAAATTGCAATTAAAAGCCAAAAACCAAGATAAGAATAATGCAAATTTTACTGATAGAAGATGATATCGCTTTAGCAGAAGCATTAACGCAAACCCTCAAGAACGAGGGTTTTGCTGTTAATCACCTGGCTCAAGGCAAGCAGGCAATTGTGTCGATTAAAACGGCATTTCCAGATATTGTAATTCTTGATTTGGGTTTACCAGATATGGATGGAACTGAAGTCTTAAAATTAATCAGACGGGAAAGTGCCGATTTACCAGTATTAGTATTAACGGCCAGAATATCTTTAGAAGACAAGGTCAATGGACTCGATTTGGGTGCTGATGATTATTTGGCAAAGCCCTTTGAAGTCGCGGAGCTTATGGCGAGACTACGTGTATTTGAACGCCGAGCCAGCTCTTCAAAACACTCGGGTTTAAGCATTGGTAATGTCACCATCGATAGTACCAGTCATCAAGTATCGGTAACTGGAGAAAGTATAGATTTATCACGACGAGAATTTATGCTGCTGAAGGCATTAATGGAAAATGCAGGTAGAGTACAAACGCGTGACACCCTTGAATCTAAGCTCTATAGTTGGGGCGAAGAGGTGGCAAGCAATACCATTGAAGTGCATATTCATCATTTACGAAAAAAATTGCCTGATAATTTTATTCAAACGTTGCGTGGTATCGGCTATATTGTTAAACCTAAATGAAGTCAATCCGTACCTATTTATTGCTGGCCTTAACCGCCATTATCACCTTGGTGACATTTGTATCTCTATTACAGGGCTATCAAAACAGTATTGCTAAAGCACAGCAGTTATTTGACGACCGCCTCCAAAGTATGGCCGCTATGATTGCTAATGCTAATCAGGATTTACGTCCCCATAGTGCTGGGACTGAAAAGTTATCATCGACGGTATTTTTTCAAATATTAACAGATGATTTTTCACTGTTAGCACGCTCTAATAATGCCACTATGCCCTTATTATCAGCTGATAATGATGTTGTAGCAGGCTTCAGAGATATCAACTTTAGTGGCTATCGCTGGCGAGTATATATTTTAAAAGATGATAGTTTAAACCGTTGGATTATTACTGGCGAGCGTTCGGATATTAGTTATATTCTTGCTGAAAAGGTGGTTACCGCTTCTATTATACCTATCGTATTAGCGATCCCCATAGCTGCTTTTATTATCTGGATTGCGATAGGCGTAGGATTAAAACCACTTAGAGAGCTCACAGGACAACTAAATAACAAGCAAGCTGACGATCTCAGCCCCGTTTTAATGGCTAATACACCTGAGGAATTAACATCATTAGTTGCCAGCACTAATGCGCTATTGCAGCGATTAAATGATGCTTTTGCCAGAGAGCAACAATTTTCAGCAGATGCCGCTCATGAACTTCGAACGCCAATAAGTATTTTAAAAGTCCAACTACATAATTTGCAAAATGATGAACATATCAGTGACGCGGCTCTATTACCATTGGCAAGTGGTATTGAACGGATGGGACAGGTCATTGAACAAATCTTATCTTTATATCGCTATTCACCTGAGCAAGCTTTGATAAAACAGTCTGAAATTGATCTTAGTGCAATAGTACAAAGTATTATCGCTAAGTATTATGAGAAAATCGCTACGAAGCAGCAGAAAATCAGTCTTTCTGGCGGTGAAGTATGTTTAATTAAGGGTAATCAATTTGCACTTGAAACCTTAGTGCAAAATCTTATCAGCAATGCAAGTAAATATACGCCTGAACAAGGTGAGATACAGGTTACGTCTAAACATATTACTACGGGTATTAGGTTAATTGTTGAAGACTCTGGCCCAGGGATTCCTCAAGAACAGTTTGAACGGGTGTTCGAACGGTTTTATCGCGTCGATGGTGACAGGCATAACTCGGGTATACTGGGCTGTGGATTAGGATTGGCGATAGTTAAACATATCGTCGACCTACATAAGGCAAAAATATCTTTACACCATTCAACTCAACTGGGTGGGCTCAAAGTTATGATCGATTTCCCCAATCAGTGAACGAGATAAAATGATCAATATGGCGCGGCGTTATTTTTTACTCATGCTTCTTTCAAGTTACAGCCTATCGGTTCTTGCTAGACCAATCATTGAAATTGAAATTCGTGATCATTTATTTTATCCAGCCGAAATAGAAATAGCTGCTGATACGAAAGTTAAATTAATATTCATTAATCAAGACAGTACCGCGGAAGAAGTTGAAAGCTATGAACTTAATCGCGAAAAAGTGATACCTGGTAATAGCCAGGGCGTTCTTTTTATTGGGCCATTACAACCGGGTGAATATCTATTCTTTGGGGAGTTTTTCCCTAAAACTGCCCAAGGTAAAATAATCGTTAAATAGGTGATATTTTGTTTTTAAACGCAGTCATTATCGTTTTACGTGAAGTGATAGAGGCTTCACTTATCATTAGTCTGTTTCTAGCTTATAGTCGGATATCTAATCACGCTAGTGCTTGGTTATTGAAGGCACTATTGTTGGGGGTTATCAGTGCGATTATATACGCCCTTAATATCGGAGTGGTGTCACAATGGTTTGATGGTGTCGGGCAAGAGATCATGAATGCGGGCATTCAAATGATGATTTATTTAGTGTTGCTGATGTTTTTAATCACAGCTATGCGGCCAGAATCACAGTTGAACAATAACTTACTAACCGCAATCATGGTGATCGGCGTCGTTTTTGCTACGATACGGGAAGGTTCTGAAATTATTATTTATATTTATGGCTTTTTGACTGTGCCAGAATTATTACAGTCAGTGTTACTAGGTAGTGCTATAGGCGCTGGGATAGGGATTAGTATTGTGATCTGTATCTACTATTTATTGGTTAATATGCCGATTAATATCAGTATTCGAGTCGGTTATGTGCTCGCTGTATTACTCGCAGGGAGCATGATTTCTCAGACGATACAACAACTTATTCAGGCCGATTGGATTATTAGCCAATATCCTATTTGGGATACATCATCGTGGATTAGTGAACGTTCGATTACTGGTCAATTACTCTATGCAGTAATTGGCTATGAAGCGACACCGAGCGTGATTCAAATAACCGCCTATGGATCGGCAATACTGATCATCATTCTCTTTTCAGGTTATTCTTGGAATCACAACCATAGGTTTAAATAAGTGAAACACCAATATAAATTATATTCACTTATAAGTCTTTTTGGAATCAGTTTAGCGACAGTTGTTCATGCCGATGGGCTAGCGATTGATAAAGTTTATCATCCCTATGTACAAGCCCTTGAAAGAGAGTTTGAATGGCGAATGATTTCTGCAGATGGTGAGCAAAAGCACCGTCTTGGTATTGGTCAATCACTCTCAGATCGATTATTTGTTGAAGGTTACTTAATAGTAAGTAATAACGAAAGTAGCATTGATGCTTATGAAGCCGAGGCAAAATGGCAATTAACGGAACAAGGTGAATATGCCGTTGACTGGGGAGTGATAGTTGAATTAGAAAAAGACCGATATGACAACAATTGGGAGTTGGCATCAGGCCTGTTAATGGAAAAAGAGTGGGGTGCTTGGACGGGAACTGCTAATTTATGGGCCATTTATGAATGGGGAGATACCATACAATCTGACTTAGAATCCTCCTTAGCACTACAAGCTCGATATCGTTACTCTCGTTATTTTGAGCCCGCTTTAGAATTCTATAGTGGTCAAAACACACGAGGCATAGGCCCTGCAATTATGGGCGATCTGAAATTTAGCGCGGGCAAAAAACTGCACTGGGAAGTAGGTAACATTATAGGTATAGATTCAACTACACCCGATAACACCTGGCGATTTTTGACAGAATTTGAATTTTAAATAAATCTTAAGTTTTCGTTAAGGTCAGCAACTTATCCTTACTGTAATTCGTTACTCAATTACAGAATATGGATATTAATGACCAAAAGCATTCGTTCGCAATACCTTGTTTTACTTTTCTCTATCTTGTTGGTCGTGGGATATAACCAAAGTTTATGGCAAGGATTAATACAAACACATAGTGAGTTGTCGTTACACAATACTTTATTTCTAGCATCATGTGCTATTTTTCTAACGGCATTGTTTAACATCATTTTCAACTTACTAGCCATAAAAAATCTACTCAAGCCAGTATTAATCATTATCATTATTTGTTCGGCGCTGACCAGTTATTTTATGGATTCATATGGTGTAATGATTGATGCTAATATGCTACAAAATGTGGTTGAAACGGACTCATCAGAAGCTGTTGAGCTGTTGAACTGGTCTTTTGCGCTTCATCTTCTTTTGTGGGGTCTATTACCTGCATGGCTTATTTATAAAATTGATATTTTGCATGCCCCGTTTTTTAAACAGGCAACGATCAATGTTTTTTCAATTCTAATGAGTATATTGGCAATCGGTTTAATCGCTGCTTTCTTTTATCAAGATTATGCTTCTACTTTTAGAAATCATCGAGAGTTTCGATCATTAATTAATCCGACAAATTACATTCATGCCATTGATAAAACGATTAGAAGTCATCTTAAGCAATCTGAAATAAAGATAGTCCCTATTTCACAACATGTCAGTTTAGGTGACATTGCAAAGCATAAAAAACATCGAACGATTACTATATTTGTGGCAGGGGAGACAGCTCGTGCTCAGGAATTTCACCTTAATGGTTATGTCAGACAGACAACACCATTATTAGAAACACATGATAAGCTAATTAATTTCAGCCATGTTTCGTCATGTGGTACTGCTACTGCGACATCATTACCTTGTATGTTCTCAATGTTCTCTAGAACTAACTACGATAATGATAAAGGCCATGGTTATGAGAGTTTGTTAGATTTACTGGCAGCAAGTGGAAGCAATGTTTTATGGCGTGACAATAATAGTGGCTGTAAAGGGGTATGCGATCGTGTTCGGCAAGAGAGCGTAGCGCATCTTAACCTTCCTGAACTATGTTCTGATAAAGAATGTTTTGATGAAGTTTTATTGAATGGACTATATGAAATAGTCTCTGCCACTGATGATGATTTATTTATTGTACTGCATCAAAAAGGCAGTCATGGCCCTGCTTACTACGAGCGTGTTCCAAAAGCATTTGAGCAATTCACGCCAATATGTCACACCAGTGAACTGCAAGATTGCTCACAACAAGAAATAATCAACGCCTATGACAATACGATTCTTTATACTGATTATTTTCTCGATAAAGTCATTGGATTTTTAAAAGTTCAGTCAGATCAAACTAATACAGCAATGATCTATGTGTCTGATCATGGTGAGTCTTTAGGTGAAAAAAACATGTATCTTCATGGCGCGCCGTATTTTATGGCGCCTGATGAACAAACTCATGTACCGATGCTGATCTGGTTATCTGATGGGTTTGTTGCCGATTACCACATAGATCGAAGTTGTTTAGTTGCTAAGCAGGATAATACAGTCTCGCATGACAACTTATTTCATTCAGTGTTGGGCATGCTTAATATTTTATCGCCTGAAAATTATCAAGCCGATCTTGATATTTTTGATAGCTGTATAACCAAAACAGCTAATAAAGTTTAATTAATGTTGAGATAAAAATTATTCTGGCTACCCGTTAGCCTAATATATCGTAGTCAATATTCTCTAATTTCGTTAGATAGTGATTAGCATCTGGTACATTGTTGGTATCAAGTTGACGGCAGTCAATAGCCACTTAAGTGTTATGGCTAACGTAAAAAATATTACATGACGATAATTATGAACTTGCCATTGGACTGTATGTTATAAATATTGATCCTAGATTTAGTCAATAACGTATTGTAAATCTTTGGGAAATCACAATGATTAGGTAAATATAGGGTGAGATTAGCATATTTATTGCTGAGCTTGTCCGTTGCAACGTTATCAGTGTCATTATTCAAACGATTAACATCGGAGGATTGTCCGTAGTCTCTTATTGATTTTGGCGGTTAAAACCCTATCATTCATGATTCTAGAGTCTATCACCGCCGCTAGCTGACCTAGGTCATTGCTTTCCATTGGACCATGTTATTTCTGCTTATATGTTTTTTGGGCCTCTATTTCTTTAGTTGTTACTATTGGCCAACAAAATCTTCAATGATCTTAACGTTAGTTATAATAACGAAACTAATATTTGACTTTGATCAACAAATATGTGGTGCTCATTATATAAGCCATGATCTCACTGCAGCTTTGATATGTTGTTTAGTATATTGGTTTATTTGGCATATTCGAGTCAATACGTGGACAAAGTAGTTAGCGTAATATCAACTTATCAATTGATAGTAATTGTGCCTGGATGTGTAAATAGAATTCTATAGAGCATGTTCATAAGAAGAGCGAGTATCATTATCTGCGTCTTTGTAGCTTAGAACTGTCTGCTAATTGAACTTTAAATTAATTAATGGAGCTTTATTAGCACACTACTTAGCTCTAATTAGACAACGCTGCTAATGCTAGATTTAACGATTATCTGCTCTATGAAGTGAGTACTTATGATTAAAAAGTTATTGATTATTACCGTCCTATTAAGTTTGGTTGTATTTTTTTTGGTTAATGGTGGTCAAGAATTTTTAAGTTTCGACAGTCTGAAACAAAATAAAGAGGAGTTGTTAACTTATGCAGATGCTAATTTCTGGCAAGCATTTTTTATAACAGGTGGCATATACATTCTGACAGCAGTCCTTAATTTGCCCGGTGCCGCCATTATGTCTTTGGCAATTGGTTTTATTTTTGGTCGATGGTATGGCGTCTTATTAGCAAGTTTTGCATCAACCATTGGTGCGGTCTTAGTATTTTGGTTAGCCCGTTATTTATTTGCTGATTGGGCTAGGCATAGATTAGAAAAAATGGAGTCCACCAAAAAAGTCATGGCAAAACTACATGGTGATGTTTTTGGATATTTGATTTTTATGCGCGCAGTGCCTGTATTTCCGTTCTGGTTTGTCAATATGATCTTTGCATTTAGCCCAATTAAAACACGAGAATATGCGATAGGAACTTATTTTGGTATGTGGCCTGTTAGTTTTGTGTTGGTTAATTTAGGTCAGTCGCTGTCAACGGTTAATTCGATGAAAGAGTTGTTTACCGGCGAAGTTATTTTGTCATTTGTATTGATTGGACTGTTAGCTCTTATTACAACCACGATTGCGCGAGTGCGAAAGAATCGGCTACTTGCTCGAAATAGAAGCGAATGATTTATCCGACCACAAAAATTTGACTGAAAAAAAACAGATTACCTTGTTTATTTGTTAATTGAAATGAGCTATATTCCTCCATATATCCGTAATATTTCTGAAACGAGTCTTTTAAGTGCTACATTGACGCACATTAAAATCAAAGTTAACTCTAAATCCTGATTAAGTAAGGCTAATTGATTAGGGTAGCGCGTTTAATTATGCGAGATAAAAATATAAATGTGCAATGATATTGCAGAAAATTTTAACAAAAACAATTTTTATGTAACGATATCTTTCAGTTGAGGTTTATGCGAGTATGATAATTATTTAGTTAAGGTGAAAGTGATGCAGTTATGTTTTGGAAAAAAAGCTATTTTATGTTCGTTATTAATAATGAGTTTCTCAAGTCCAACTTTAGTACAAGCAGCTGAATCTTCACAGTTACCAGATATTATCAAAGGTGAACACCGATCAGAAGCGAACAAACAACGAGATATTTATCGTCATCCATTACAAACACTGGAGTTTTTTCATATTAAACCTGAAATGACGGTCGTTGAAATTTGGCCGGGTGAAGGTTGGTACACAGAAATTTTGGCGCCATATCTAAAAAATGGTGGCGGTCAATTCATCGCTGCTGGATTTCCTCAGCATGAAGGCCCGCAATGGCGACAAGACATGCAAGCAGAGTATCACAACTGGTTGGTTGCATCTCCAAAGATATATGACAAAGTGAAGGTAGTTGAATTAGGACCTCCCTCTAATTGGACGATAGGACCAGACAACAGTGTTGATGCTGTTTTAACTTTTAGAAACGTTCATAATTGGTTAAAAGGTGATTATGAGACTGAAATGTTTAATGCTTTTTTTCAGGTTTTAAAACCCGGTGGTATCTTAGGTTTAACAGATCATCGCGCTGTTAAGAATACCGATCTAGCAACGATGAAAAAATCAGGCTATCTCGATCAAAATTTAGTGATAACTATGGCTCAAAAAGCAGGGTTTGTACTAGAAGAAACATCAGAAATTAATGCTAATCCACGTGATACTAAGGATTATCCAGATGGTGTTTGGACTTTACCTCCTACACTGCGGTTAGGTAAACAGCATCAGCAAGATTATCAAACAATTGGCGAAAGCGATCGAATGACACTACGCTTCAGAAAACCTAAATAATAATTTAGAGTTCATCTAAACTGGTTTTTAGCCACTAAACGTAAACAAACGGTTTCATACTATCAAACCCGTAAAATATAATTTATATTACTTTTTACGAGTAAAAAATGACATTAGTTTCATCAATGCTAGATATTCGAGTAAAATAGTGGCATTAGAAGTTGATAATTTAAGGCATGAATATGATTAAGTTTGGTGAAAAAGGCAGGTACGACGATGAGGAATACTATGTTAGTAAATCTGATATTAAGCGAGAGTTACAAGAGCTTAAAGATTTAGGTAAGGAATTAGTAGAACTGCCTATAAAGGACCTTGATAAACTCAATTTGACTGAACGTCTTTATGAACAAGTGTTAAAAGCACATGGCATGAAACTAGGTGCATTAAAACGTCAAGTTGGTTTCATCGGCGGCTTAATGGTCGATGAAGAACATCAAGAAATTAAACAAAATTTAGATAAAATTCGCCAAGCTCATAATGGTGATACCAAACAATTCCATCAAATTGAAGAGTGGCGGGATCGATTACTTGCTGGCGATAATGATGTAATGACCGTTCTACGTAATCAATTTGACAGTTTTGATATTCAACATGTGCGACAGTTAGTTAGAAATGCCAATAAAGAAACGACTCAAAATAAACCACCGAAATCTTCGCGCTTATTGTTTAAGTATTTACAACAGTGCCAACAAGATTTCGATTAGCAGACTTGGAATAATCGCTTAAATACTTTTATTGTTTAGGTAAGCAAATAATAAAATTAGCTCCACCAAGATGACTCTTTTGTAATCTAATTTCACCATGATAGGCCGCAATGATATCGCTTGCGATAGACAAGCCAAGACCTTGGCCTTCGATTTGGGTATCAATTCGTTTACCGCGTTTGATAATATCTTTATGTGCATGTTCTGGAATGCCATTGCCATCATCTTCAATATGAATGTCTACGGTATCGAGACGTGAAATAACTAAAACATTAACTCGTTTATTGCCGTATTTATAGGCATTTTCCAACAGATTGCCGAGTAACTCATACATGTCGCCTTCATCAGCGTGAATAAACACATCACGTTCAATTTCGAATTGACGACGAATGGATTTTGCTTGATAAACTTTATCTAGCGATAGGAGTATCTTATTAATAATATTGCCCAGCGAAACTGGCGCCTGTAAACTGTTATAACCCTCCGTCGAGGCTCTTTGCAATTGATAATCTACTAAGGCGCTAATCCTATCAAGCTGTTCATGACCGATATGTTTAACCTCAGTTAAGTTTGTACTATTTTCTAATTCACCACGAAAAACAGCGAGCGGTGTTTTTAGACTGTGAGCAAGATCGGCAAGTGAGTTTTTATAACGTTTACGGCGAGACTCTTCATGATCAAGTAAGTTATTTATATTTTGCGTGAGCTGATTTAATTCCGTAGGGTAATTTTTTAGCAGGCGTTTGCGATCACCCCTTTCAATTGCATGAAGATCATCCGCTACATCATATAAGGGGCGCAAGCCCCATCTTAAGATTAAGGCTTGTACTATTAATAGCATAAGCCCGGTGCCGCCCAACCAGTACCATAAGTTAAGCTGAAATTTAGCCTTTTGCAGGTCTATTGCATTTAAATCTTCTGATACATTTATCGTATATTCAAATTGTTTACCTTGTTCACTCTCCCATACAAAACCATAAGCTAAGTTCATTAATTTCACCTGATTATTTAACTTGATAACTGAGAGAAATTCTTTTGATGGTCCGGGATGATTAGGTAGTGCAATAAACAAACCTAGAGATGATTTTGATTGCCAGACAATTTGTTGACCAGTTGTAATTTGTGCATATAAACCCGAGTTAGGAGTTGAAAAATTAAGCTCAGCAAGATCATCTGGCATCGTTATCCAACCTTGATCACCAAACTCAGCTGAAGTTAATAATGTGTAAACATAATTTTTTAAACGTTTGTGTTGAGCGCTGTCTGAACTTGCTTGGAATGCATTATTTAAACTAAAAGCCGATAGTCCTAAAAAAGCAGTAAGAACAAAACTGACAACAATTAGTAAGCGGTTGCTAAGTGAGAGGTGTTTAATGTGCACGAGCTAACGTTAGCCGGTAGCCGCGGCCTCGCAAGGTTTCTATTGCATTTAAAGTTTTATCAGGATCAAGTTTGTTACGTAAGCGTTTGATAAAAACTTCTATTACATTGCTATCGCGATCATGATCTTGTTCGTATATATGATCGACCAATTCTGTTTTTGATATAACATCGCCAGCGTGCAACATCATATAATGTAGTAGTCGATATTCGTAGGCAGTAAGATCAATTATATTGTCGTAGCGGGTGACTTCTTGGCTAGTTGGATTAAGTTTGATCGGTCCACAGCACAAGATGGCATTAGCCCAGCCAGATGCTCGTCTTGCTAAGGCATTAATACGTGCAGATAATTCTTCAAAATGGAATGGTTTAACAAGATAATCATCCGCTCCTGCTTCTAGTCCTGCTACTTTATCTTGCCAGCGACCTCTTGCCGTTAAAATGATAATGGGAAAGTCTTTGCCAGCTTTTCGTAGTTGTTGTATTACTTCAATCCCTGACAGTTTTGGTAATCCCAAATCAATAATGGCGACATCGTATGAATACTCTAGACCAAAATATAAGCCATCTTCGCCATTTGCGGAAGCATCTACGGTTAGGTTTTGTTTTTGCAATTGTTCACTGATTTGATGACGTAAGTGATTTTCATCTTCAATAATTAAAATACGCATCGTAGTTCTTATGGTTTATGAGCGGTCTGGGGATCGAGTCGGTAAATATTTATTTTGCCATCATCGTGAAGGACTTTAATTTTAAATATCATATTACCTCGATATGGTGTTTCTTCTACAGATAATATCTTACCTTGCGATTCCATGCGAATTAGCTCAGCAGCGGATTCTCTGGTCAGCGGCAATTGGATATCATTTGTACCTTCACCGGGTTCTATATCATCTGCCAAATACTTTGCTAACAACGGCAGAGATGATGTTAACAATATAATCATGACTAAACACCGTAATAAGAGCATCTCAAACCTTTATAATTTCAAGTATATCTTTTATCGAATTAACTTAAACTGCAAGTCCGACGGATGAAAAATGTTTGAAGGACATGCCAAGAACTTATTTGGATTTTGTAGGTTTTTCAACACCAATGGCACCATCTGAACGAGCTTTTAGATAGGCGTAAAGCTGATCACGATTTTTCATCACTTCACGATTAGTCTTCCATGCGGGCATGCTACCAATTGAGCCAACCTTACCATTTTCAACTGAATTGTAAAATTGTTCTTTTGATATTAACTTCAAGCTTTCTGCCAAGTTAGGACCGACCATGCCTTGACCATATGTACCATGACAACGAGCACACCAGTTACGGAATACTTTAAAACCGTTATAAGTCGAAGCATCTAATTCATTACCATTTGTTATCGTGTATGGCTTTTCATCAGCGTATAAAGGAGTTGCAAACATACCAAAACTTAGGGCCGCTACGTTAACTAAAGTTATTAATTTGTTATTTATCTTCACTTTATATCCTTTTAAAATAAGTATTAACAGACGTTTTAGCATAGCAATAAACATCAAGGTCTCGTTGTGACTAGTAATAACCTTGAGTAGTGTTTAGGGAGACTCTAACGTGAATATTTTTTTCGAAAAATAATCCCTATGAGACGAATGGATTCGACCGTTATTATTGTTAATCATAAGCTAACCATCTAAATACTTTTCTTCATTAACTTAATCGTAACATGACATTCTTCACTTTTATCCTCACGTTCATAATCTAAAATGACTCGTGATGATAGCTGCTAGGTTCTGAAGCTATTCAAGCGATAAGCAAAACGTCTGAAATTATCTTAACCTTGTTTCTCGAAGCTATACCAAATTGACTATCTAAAATACATCAACCAGTTCTCCTTTAGCGTTAACGATTAGAACTTGGATTAGGTCCTGAAGTGTTAACGGTTAGATTCTAAAGTGTTAACGATTAGATAAAGAGTAACAAAAACAAACTGAATGGAAACTGAATAAGAAGTGATTACTTTGTATTTTATTCAGTTTTAAAAAAATTCGTTTAATGACATTTCGCTATAGTACATACGACGCACTACATGGAACGATGCGATAGCGAGTAAGTAGTGCAAGCCCGCAGTAGGAGTTGGTAATTACAGCAGCTTTCGTAGCGTAGCGAAGAATAGTGCAGTAATTACATCCTCACTCCGTCAGTCGCTTGAGAGCCTAAGCGTTAGCGAGGTGACGAGGACGTCTGGGGCTAATGGTCGTCGACGAACGGAGTTGAATTAAGCCATGGATGGATTAATTCTTTCACGAATACGGCGACACGCTGGACTTAGCCTCAAAATCTTGAAGCGAAAGTCCTTGTATGAATTTATTTACCAACACCAGTAGCATTGATACGATACGACCTTCTATCAACTAGGAATAATTATTTATGCTCTCAGTTTTGGCTCAAATGTCATTACTCATAGCCTGTGGCACTTTTTGGAAGATGTTTGCTCCTGCGCACATTTCTCCAATAGCTCACCGCAGGGCATTGACTGATTTAGTGTTTTATATATTGCTACCTGCATTAGTGTTAGATGTCATCTGGCGTGCTCCTTTAGATAGTTCATCATTACAGATTTCTTTTTTGGCTGCCAGCGGTATCTTAATCGGCTTAGGAGTAATGTGGTTGGTTATGCGCTGGCTCAAGGCGACTAAGCAGCAGACCGGTGCATTATTGCTGGCCGCAGCATTTCCGAATGCTACTTATCTTGGTTTACCTGTATTGGATCAAGCATTAGGCCCTTATACGAGAGTAACAGTACTGCAATATGACTTGTTTGCCTGCACACCGATATTGTTGTCTTTTGGTATGTTATTAGCTCAGCATTATGGAGATAATAACTCGCAGATTCATCCTTTGCGGGCTTTGTTGAAAATACCGCCATTGTGGGCAGTAACAGTGGGGATTAGTTTAAATATTGCTGGTATACCACAACCTGAAATTGTGGATTCGGGACTGTCCATGTTGGCAGGTGGTGTTGTGCCTTTGATGCTCATCGTATTGGGTATGAGTATACGCTGGCATAGTTTACGGCTAAGATTTATGGGGTTATTGCTTCCTGTAGCGCTAATTTCGCTAGTTTTAACGCCTTTTTGTATATTTGGTCTTAGTCAACTCATTGGTTTAAATAAAGACTTAATTATCCCGGTAGCTTTAATTACCGCCATGCCAACGATGGTGTTTGGTATTGTTATTTGTGAGCGATATGGACTGGATAGTGAGCTTTATGCCGCCGCAGTTACCCTTACGACAATTTGTAGTTTGGTGACCTTACCACTATGGTTTCATTGGTTATCAATAAGTTGATTTGCCCACCTGAGCCCAGCCTGTTCGATAGCTGATTTAAGCATTGTCATCGCATTCATTATTTGTGCACTGTCACCACGCAAACTTAGTTCTATGTGGGGTTTATCACTCAGATGAGGCAAACTCGATAAGCGTATTTCTGGGTATCGTAGAAGCACCTCATGCATCGCAGGTAAAATATCTGACTCACGGCCGTCGAGCACATAAATCGTTTGTTCGTCATCAGGCGTAGTATTTATTAGATTGGGGTAATGTGTGTCCAATATCCACTCTAACATTGGCCATGACATTTCAGGAAAGCCTGGCATAAAGTGGTGATCATTAAACGAAAATCCCGGTACACGATTAATAGTGTTGGGAATAACTCGACTGCCTTCAGGTAATTCTGCCATTAAAATACGATTAGGGTAGGCTGCTTCACCATATTGTTGCTCAATTTCCAATACTGCATCAGGATGCCGATATAACTTAACCAGTGCTACATCAGCGACGGATTGCCGCGTGCGATCATCAGGTGTTGCCCCTATGCCACCAAAACTAAATACTAAGTCTTCACTTGCGAAGCTGAACGCTAAAAAACGTCGCAACTGTATCGGATCATCACCGACAATAATGGTCCAACTCAGCTCCAATCCACGTTTCGCTAAAACGGATTGTAGATGATTAAAATGACGATCTTGTCGTTTGCCTGAAAGCAATTCATCACCAATAATTAATGCACCAATATTCATCGTTGTATTCATTTACTTATTTACCCCAGTATTAATTCCGGCGTTGATTAACGTCAACGTTATGCGATGTATTACTATTCAGATCTGTTTCTCATAAAATCAGCGGTTTGATTAAAAGAACTCATCAATTGCTGAGTGAACAACTCGTCTATATCCATTGATTTTAGTGCTTGAGACATACAGTATAACCATTGATCGCGCTCTTCTTTACCAATTGAAAAACTGATATGTCTCGCTCTTAATCGAGGATGACCATAAAGATCAGTATAAAGAGGTGGGCCGCCTAACCAGCCGGTGAGAAACAGATATAATTTATCTTCGCTAATTAAGATATTAGTAGGATGCATTGCGCGAATTAAATCAGTTTGTGTAGTTTCACACATAGTTTGATAAAAAGTATGGCAAAGTTTGCGAACGGCTACTTCGCCACCAATTCGGTCATAAGGGGTTTTAAGTTGGGACATCATCTGACTCTATCGAAAAAATTACGCTAAGTTTAGCGTTGTTTGGTAGACCTATAAAGCGCCGTAAGGTTGCGGCATCCTCTAGAGACAAGGATAATTGATCAGTCTTAACATCAATCATAACGAGGAAAATCTCATGAGCGAAAGAATTATTATGCGTACTGGCGAATGTTTAGTTGCCGGTGGTCCACCCTTCACAGCAGCAGAACCAGAAGTTATTATCGGTGAATTAGACGGACCATTTGGTACTGCATTTGCAAATTTATTAGGCGACCAAGTGCAGGGTCATTCACGTGTATTTGCGTTGATGAACACAGATATGATGGTGAAACCTGCAACGATAATGGTCAGTAAAGTAACCGTTAAGAAAACGGCTTATACATCCATTTTAATGGGGACAGTACAAGGCGCAATTTCTAACGGTGTATTAGACGCAGTTCGTAACGGTACTATTCCTAAAGAAAAAGCGAATGATTTAGGTATTATTGTTTCGGTATGGTTGACGCCAGGCGTTGAGACCGTAGAAGATTTAGATCATGAAGCCTTATTCAATATCCATCGTGAAGCAACACGTCGCGCTATCGAAAAGGCGATGAGTAATGAACCAAGCATTGATTTCTTATTAGAAAATCAAGACAAGCTGGTTCATAAATATTATCAAAAAGCTTTAGATGCTAAGAAGAAATAATTAGTCTCTTTAAATCAAGAAACTAACGGTCTATCCGATACAACGGTTAGGCCGTTTTTTTTAGAAATTGACTATACTTGTAATGAACAAATTAGCAGAAGCCAATATGGATCTATATTCCATTGATAAATTAATGCATGAAACGCGTCAGTTAGCGGCTAAGTACCGTAAAACGACAGGTAGCACCTTGCCTGTAACCGGTGAGATTTCACGGTTTGATGTCGCTAAAGCATTAAATTTGCAACTTATTGATGATTCGACGTTAGGTTATGATGCTCTTGGACGAGATGATCGTATTGATTTGCGGATCTTAATCAAAGGTCGCGTACTATTTGAAGATAGTCGATCAAGTCCACGTATTGGTCAGATTAAATCTGACGGTCGGTGGGATCGTGTCATTATGGTGTTGTTTGATGATGACTATTTACCGATTGAAATGCATGAAGCGACAAGTGAAGACATCGAAGCAGCTTTAAATACAAAATCAGCAAGTGCTAATAAAAAAAGGGGAGCCATGTCTGTGGCCCAGTTCAAAATTATTGGTCAACTAGTGTGGTCTAGCGAAGATGGGCTGTCACCAGAAATATGGGATAATCAGAATGACTAAGTTCTCTGAAATAATTGCTACAACAGTGGCTGGTATTATCATTTAGCTTTTATAATTGTTTTTTATTGATCTGATGACGTTTATGAATGATTCTTTTGCCTTAAAAACAGACTGTTAACAAAATTTTGTTAACTAGGGATAGCTTGTCAAATCGTCGTCATTACTAATTTCGAAAGATGCATCTATCAGTTAAACACTTAAATAACAAAGCGCATATAAATTTGAAATTGTGGGCGAGGTGAAACGTTTTAGTATGAGTGTAATATAAAGAGAATCTGCCTACGCTCGAAAATTGTTGTATTTAGACTTGAAAATGGCAAGTTTTACAGTTTTCGTAAGCTATTTCGAACTTAGAGCCTTGCATACTTTCCAACATACACAAACACCCATTTATAATGTTATTGCCAGCGCGAGCAGATACAGCTGTTAGCTGAATTTGGATTTTATCGTGATAACGAATTATGCTCATAAGTAAACCAACGTATTTTTTCATTTGCTGAGAAATTGGCTAAGTGCGAATTAATCAGATTGTAATACTGTGGATGATTGTCTCGGGCAAAGTCGTTATAACCATCAGTATTTATATTATTAAGCTTATTAGTAGACAAATTTATCAAACATTATAAGTGTCGAACAATACTATATTCTTTAGGATTTTTTATGTGTATTAGCTTTTTAGACGGGCCTGTAACGATTAGATTGGGACAATAAATGTCTGAAGAAATGCAGCATGTATTTAGTGAAGGTGGTTTGTTATCCCAACATATCGAAGGTTATGCGCCGCGCGAACAGCAGTTGGAAATGGCTGAAAAAATCCAAGCTACATTAGAAAATAGTACGATCTTGATTGCAGAAGCGGGCACAGGAACTGGTAAAACCTATGCCTATCTTGCGCCAGCGATTTTGTCAGGACAAAAAGTTTTCATTTCAACGGGTACAAAAAACCTACAAGATCAATTGTTTAGTCGTGATTTGCCGACACTTCGTAAAGCCCTTGCCGTGCCTTTTAGAGCTGCTTTATTAAAAGGTCGAAGTAATTATCTCTGTCATTATCGATTAGAAATGGCACAAAGTGATCCATTACAAAAACGCCACTATGAAACTTTGCATAATTTAACGGTATGGGCTGGAAAAACAAAAAGTGGTGACTTAAGCGAAAGTGATTTGCTAGAAGACAATTCACCGTTGTGGCCAAAAGTAACCTCAACGATTGATAATTGTTTGGGGCAAGAATGTCCTAGTTACAGTGATTGTTTTATTGCTGAAGCTCGTCGCAAAGCTCAAGAAGCCGATATTGTGGTGATTAATCATCATTTATTAATGTCTGACATGGCTTTGAAGTCATCGGGTCAAGGTGAAATTTTACCCAGTGCAGATGCCTATATTATTGATGAAGCTCATCAACTACCCGAAATAGCGACCCAGTTCCTTGGTAACCGAATCAGTAGTCATCAGATCCAAGAACTATGTCGAGATAGTATTAGAGAAATGGAACAAGATGCTAATGATATGGCCTTCATCAGAGATTATGCAGATAAGCTCGATGCTTCATTACATGGTTTTAGAATAAGTATCGGTGAAACTGATAATCGCACTCCATGGTTAACAGTATTAGAAAAATTAGGCGTTAAAAATAAACTGACTAATCTACTAGAAAGCCTAAATGATCTTGCTGAGCAGCTAGAACTGGCTGCTCAGCGAGGTAAGGGCCTAGAACAATGTCATAAACGCAGTCAAGAGCTAATGGCAACATTAGAGTTCTTTGAGCAACAACATCCAGACGACAATATGATTTTGTGGGCCGATATACGATCTACGGGAATTGTGTTACATGCGACACCACATGATGTTAGTCAGTATTTCCAAAAATGGATCGATGATAAACCTACAGCTTGGGTATTTACTTCGGCGACGTTGACCGTTGCTGGTAAATTTAATAATTTTAGCCATCAATTAGGCATTGATGATGCTGAAACAAAAATATGGCCAAGCCCATTTGACTATGCGCGTCAAAGCTTATTGTATATGCCGCATATTCCTGTTGAACCGAGCCATAATGATTACACGACCCACATTATTGATCTAGCTAAAGAATTGATTAATCTCAGCCAAGGTCGAACTTTTATTCTTTTTACCAGCTACCGAGCAATGAATATCGTAGCCGAAGCATTAAAAGATATTGATTATCCATTGATGGTGCAGGGCAGTGCAGCGAAATCAACATTGTTAGATGAGTTTCGTCGTCATGGCAATGCGGTGTTATTGGGAACTAATAGCTTTTGGGAAGGGGTTGATGTGCGCGGAGAGGCTTTATCCTGTGTGATTATTGACAAAATACCGTTTGCCTCACCAGGTGATCCCATATTGCAAGCGCGTATTGATGCGTTGCGAGAACGCGGTGGCAATCCTTTTGCCTCTATCCAAATACCTGCGGCTGTTATTCAGCTTAAACAGGGGATTGGTCGTTTAATCCGTGATCCCAAAGATTTTGGCGTCTTGGTGTTGTGTGACCCTAGATTTTTAACTAAACCCTACGGCAAGCTATTTTTACGTAGCTTGCCTGCCATGCCGATTACCCAAAAAATGGAGGATGTAGCTGCATTTTTTACCGATAAAAATTAATTATAGATTATCAAGATAAGCAAATGCAGTGGTAAAAGCGGGTTCTTGAAATTGTTTTAAGCCAGTATCGCTAAAGTTCATCACAACGTGACTGCGTTTGACGATATCTTTTATTTTTGAAGGTGCAATGAGTGAAACCTCGATGTTATCGGCCAACTGTAATGCGGCTTCAAGTTTGAAACCGACTGAACCGCCAATAAATTTACCTCTAGTCATTCGTTCACGAATGACAACATGCTCTACTTGATAATCTTGCATTAATTTAACAAAATCAAATTGAAGCTTCCGCAACTGTTCATTATCTCGATCATCAATAATGGTAAGTTTTTTGACCCGACATTCATGTAAAGCATATAAACCATCTTTTAATGACATCAGGCAAAGTATCGCATCATTACCTTTTAATTCAACACCACAAACTCTCATTTTTTATCATCTCACAAATTTAGAATATGTGAGGTATGGTACTCGATCTTAGCGCTGTTTACCGAGCGCTGTACGTCGATTTGATTAATATTCAGTAGTGCCTACTAATAAGGCACTGGCAATAAGTCCCATCGGTGACATAAGCACAACAAAACCTAAAAGAAATAACTCACGTGTGACAATTATGGCGTCAATTAGATAAGACATAGAATTACTCCCGATAAAAGGCATATCAACATATACCAGCAGATATAAGCTGATTTAAGATCACCTAAGATCAATCAAGATGGCATTAAGATGATATTTAGGTGGTGCTATGAATTATAATTAACGGTTATTGCAGCCAAATGACACTTAAATTACTTTATGAATATTCTTGCTTTAGATACTTGTACTGAATCTTGTTCCGCCGCCTTGTTATATAAAGGTGAACTATATGAATATGCTGAAATGACGCAGCGTGGACATTCCGAACTGATTTTAGGCATGTTAGATAATGTACTTGCTCAAGCCGGTATCGGTATAACTGAAGTTGATGCACTAGCGTTTGGTCGAGGTCCGGGCTCATTCACTGGTGTGCGGGTGGGTGTAGGTGTAGCACAAGGTATTGCATTCGCCAGAGATATTCCTGTTATACCGGTGTCATCACTCGCTGCAGTCGCACAAGGTGCGGCAGAAACATTAGATGTCGATCATTTAGCGGTGGCAATGGATGCACGTATGGGCGAGATTTATTGTGCGAGTTTTGAGCGTGAAAACGGCCTAGTTGTGCTAGTTGATTATGAACGAGTTTGTCCGCCACAAGATTTCTCACCTAATTCTTCATTGGCATGGGCTGGTATAGGAACCGGCTGGCGAGAATATGATGCCGTCTTGCGTGAGAGTTTCAAAGACAAGTTAACTAAGGTGAGTACGGAACATTATCCGCGTGCTGCAAGCATTATTAAATTGGCGCAGCTAGAGGCTGCTGCCGGTCGGGTATTGTCAGCTGATCAAGCGATGCCAGTATACTTAAGAAACAACGTGGCTAAGAAAAAAGGTGAACAGTAATGGCTAATAAACAAGATGCTATTTATGCTTCACCTTTAGATGAAATGATTGATTTTCGTTTTGATGAGCGTGTGGTTAATGTCTTTCCAGATATGATTCAACGTTCAGTACCGGGTTATGGCACGATGATTTCGACAATTGGTATTTTAGCGGCTAGATATGCTCAAAAGGATAGTCATTGTTATGATTTAGGATGTTCGTTAGGAGCCGTCACTCTGTCAATGCGACAACGTATTACGCAAGCAAATTGTGACATTATCGCCATTGATAATTCGGTGGCAATGATCGAGCGTGGTCAACAATTATTAGCGTCTGATCACTCATCAAGTATTCCAGTCTCGATGGTGTGTGCTGATCTACAAAATGTTGATATAGATAATGCATCAGTTGTGGTGCTTAATTTTACGTTGCAATTTATTGCAGTAGAACAACGTTTATTGTTAATAGAGCGAATCTATCAAGGTTTAAAACCGGGAGGAATTTTAATTCTTTCAGAGAAGATCGCCTTTGCTGAATCAGCAAAACAAGACTTTCATATCGACGTGCATCATGACTTTAAACGAGCCAATGGATACAGCGACTTAGAAATCAGTCAAAAACGCAGCGCACTAGAAAAAGTGTTAATTCCAGAAACTTTGGAAAGTCATCAGCAACGTCTTAAATTAGCTGGTTTTAAGTTTAGTGAATTATGGTTTCAATGTTTTAATTTTATTTCATTAGTGGCTATTAAATGAGTATTTATCAGTCACTTTATCCAAAATTAGATGCCATCGGCTTAGAACAATGGTCGCTGCAATTAAGGCAGATTATTCCAGCAAAATTATCTGAAGATGGTCATGGCAAAATGACAGGCTGGCAAACAGCATTGGCTGGATTACCAAATGTTGTTCCGATATCCATAAACTTGAAAGATTGTGTGCAAATTGGCTCTGCGGATGATTTTGCAAATGAAGATCATGCTGCTTTTATAGCAAACTTGAAAGCCTTTCATCCCTGGCGTAAAGGTCCGTATGATTTGTTTGGTATTGAGCTTAATACGGAATGGCATTCTGATTGGAAATGGGATCGCTTATTGCCTCACATACAACCTTTGCTAGGTAGAAAAGTTCTCGATATTGGCGGTGGCAATGGTTACCACGGTTGGCGGATGTTGGGTGAGGGTGCTGAATTAGTACTTGGTATCGATCCAACATTAGTCTTTGTGATGCAATATCAGGTCGTACAACACTATATTGGTGACAGTAATCATTATGTGTTGCCGATTGGTATTGAAGATTTACCCAACAAGTTAGGCTGTTTTGATACGGTTTTTTCAATGGGCGTGTTATATCACCGTCGTTCGCCGCTCGACCATTTACATGAACTACGAGGATGCTTGCGATCAGGTGGAGAATTAGTGCTAGAAACTCTGATAATTGAAGGTGAAGAGGGCATGACACTAATGCCTGAAGGTCGTTATGCCAAAATGCGTAATGTATGGTTTTTTCCAACCATTCCAACGATGGAATTATGGTTGCGACGCTGTGGCTTTAAAGATGTGCGATGTGTCGATATCAATACCACAACTATTGAAGAACAACGACCAACAGCATGGATGACGTTTGAATCTTTAGCCGATTTCCTTGATCCTGACGACCATAGCAAAACAATTGAAGGACATCCAGCACCTATCAGAGCAATATTTACTGCCATTGCACCTTAACAAAAAAACCACAGTATGATGACATACTGTGGTTTTAATTTATCGGTGATCAATCGACTTGTTGAAGCCTAGAATTTAGATGTTATAGAGCAATGGGTGATGAATCAGTAGCAATCCATTGGCCGTCATAATTCATACAAGCATTTAACTTTTGGCTTTCAGTTTTCGAACTGTGTTTAGTTGTTATTGTATAGTTAATACATGGACGTTGTTCTGCACTGTAGTGTTCACCTACTTTAACATTATAATAAGTTGTTGAATCTCGGTTATACCAAGATTCAGCTGCTCCAGTTCTTTTTGAAGATAAAATTTCTTGAGTTTTTGTTAAGTCACTAATGGTCATTGCAGTATCAGAATCGATTCCGGCTTCAATACCCGCTAACAATTCAAGTTTAGATTCTCCTGCATAGACACTCATTGATAAAAAAGTACTAAATAGTACTAAAGCCAGTGATTTTTTCATTTTATCGCTCCGTAAGCTTGGGTAGTTAATGGCGATAGAATACAGTGTGGTCGATCAAATCCCTAAGCGAAAAGTCCTTTTTTATCAGGAGTTTATTCCTGCTGATTATTACAAAATGTCTTGCTTTAATTATCGGTAGAAAAAGCTTATTGATCCGCTTGCATTCTCTGTTCGAGATCTTCCCATAACGAAAGACGAGAGGCACTACCAACGCGTTTACCTTCGCCACGCGATTTAGCAAGCCACAAACCATCACCATTAAAACTATACACCGGTATTAAATCCGTTCGTAAATTAGCGGGTTTGATTTCAGTATCAAGATTATCTAACACTAGTGGCGTTGCACGTTTATTTTCAAAATAGGTCAATACCATATGGGCTTGACCTATTTTTATAGCTTTAACATAGGTAATACGGAGCTTGTCTTCATCAACCCCTAATTTTTTCAGGGTGAAATATTTAGCTATTGAATAATCCTCACAGTCTCCAGCACCAATCGATAAGGCTTCTAATGGTGTTGCCCAGTAATCTTCCTTTCCCCATAAAGCCAGATCACTTATAAATAACATATTAGTATTAAAAAAACGATTAACGACAGTCAACTTTTCAATATCTGACAAATCTTGGGATGATTGAATAAGGCTTTGCCACGCTTCAACCCGCTCACGAGCATATTTATTATAATTTTTTTGTATTTTTATAAGGAGTGCTTCGGTGATTTCACCTTTCGCAATAAGTGAGCATGACAGCATCAAACACATTGCAGTGATTAAGCATAGCATGACATTATTGAAAGACTGAAACCGTTTTTTCATCGTAATCATGAGAAAAGTCTTAACGACCTATGCCATAAATTCCTGATTTTCTGACGAATTCAAAATCATCATCCTTTACAACATCTTCCGCAATGATATGTAAATCTAATAAGCTTGATACCTCATGCATGATATCTAGCAGATCAGACTTATTAGTATCAGCTTGTATATTTTGGGTTAGATTACGAGCTAAACGAATATAGTCAATATGAAGCCCTTTTAATAAATTAATGGCGACAATGTCTGATGAATATCGTTTCAGTAAGGTTTTTGCACCTAATACTTTAGCAAAAACACTAAAGTTTGCAAAAGCAGTTAGATTTTTTGCCGCAGAATAGGCGGTCACACTAAAGACTAATAGTGCAGGGTTAACCGTTGTGCGTTCAATACGACCTTGTAACCACTTACTGAATGATAAGGAAGATACGGAGGTCATCGATAGATTGATTGTTACTGGAACCCACTGTTGTGTCTGTTCCATTAATATAATAATTTTATTGACAATACACTTGTCTAATTCTTCTTCTAAACCAAACTCTTGGGCCATTGAAAAGAATGTGCCAATGGCCAATGCATTACCTGCCGAATCGTTCACTAAAGTAAAAGCTTCTTCCATTACTTTAATGGGAAGTTCACCGTCATAATTATAAGCTTCTGATGTTAAGATTATCTCTGGCAGGTTATTTTCGATAACATTATTAATGGTCGCTTTCCAGTCTAATTCACTCATAGAACTCATGCTTTCTTCTTGAATAAAGAAGGCGTTATGGCCGATTTTTCTAGCTTGCTCGTAGGCTTCTATCATAGCAGGTGATAATTTCTGGAAGTCACTGCTGCGCTCAAAACGGATGATACCCATATGAACTAAGTCATCAATATTATATTGCTCGCCAAGCTCTGCGAGCTTTACTTTCAGCGTGTCAGCAAGTGCAGTAATTTCTTCTTTATTTAACGCTGGGCAAAGTAGAGCAAACTCGGAACCATATAGGCGATAAGCACTTGAGCGTGGTTCTAAGTGTTGAACATGCTCTAATAGCTGTGAAAAGCTTATTAATAATTGATTGACGGCTTCATTACCATGGTCTTTGGCGATAGCGGCTAGATCATCAAATTTAATAATAGCGGCATAACCTGATTGGCCCATCGAGAGTATTTGTTTCAAATCCACATAAAAGCTGGCTTGGTTTAATAATTTAGTCAGTGGATCACGTTTTAGATTTTCACTCAAAGCAGCTAGTTTACTATTTAATCTGCCAATCATTGAACCAATTTTAATAGACATGCTATTCATTGATTGAGCTACATTTTTTACTTCAAGTGTCCATGGTAAATCTTCAATAACCGTAAAATTTCCGGCCGAAATATCATTTGCCTGCTTTTCAATCGCTCGTAAAGGACGCAAAGTAAATCGAAGCGTTAGAGCTAATAAACTGATCGCAATTAAGAAAATTATTAACGAAAAGGTGAGCGTTGTTTTTCCTTGTTCATAAAGTTTTAAATAACCATAATCAGGGTTGGTAGTAACGGATAAAGTACCACTAATATTCCAACCAGAGCTGATCTCAGAAACGGCAGTAGCAACCTTCATTGGCACTAATGAAATAAGCCATGAAGGTACGCCTGCAACTTCTTCACCATTAGTAAGAGTGACTAAGGTTTTGCCATCAACATCAACTAAGGTCATTTCTTTGTAATAACCCATATCAAAAATAGCATTCATCATTGTACGAATAATGGGATCGTCTTCATTAGACATGTAAGGACTTATCGATAGACCTAAAGAGGTTGCGGTATCTTGGACATGAATTTCTGATTCGACCTCAAGATAACTTTTAATATTGCTCATGCTCAAAACAAAATTAACTGAAAAGACGATGAAAAATATAAGACTAATTAACAGTAATAATTGTTTAGACAGTGACATGGTCGTTACCTAAGAATAAATGAATAAATTCACGTTAAAAAATGGTCAATAGAAGTTAGAAGATAGGCTAATTAGCTTCAAGTTTTATGCGAGCCTTTTCAATCAATTTAATGAGCGTCGCTTCACCGCCCATAAATCCCAGCATTAAATCTTGGCCAGTCAATGGTTGCAGTGGTTCGATATTCAATTTCAATTGTTCAGGATCACTGGTAAATTTAATCATTTCATCAATGAAGGGTGTAAATAGTGGCCCCCATTGCTGAGCGGAATTTATTTGTAATTGCTTCATTTGAGCGATGCTTTCTTGTGTTAATTGCTCCATAGTTTTACCGGTTTGTGTGCTAATGTCAGATCTTATTTTTTCAATTAAGCCTTCGTTTTTGTAGGTAATAGCAAGGTTATTCAACGTTGAACTCATTGCCGCTGACATTACTTGAGCAGCTATTAGTGATTGTTGTCCATCGTTGGCAGTTAACCAATCCATATTGCCCAAAGTGACATTCCCATCAAATAAGAAACTATCTTCAACAGCTTGTGTTAATGACACGTCTAGTAACTTTTCTGTGGGATCAAGCTTATAGCTGATGTTAGTGGTGAAAGGAATAGTGTCCCCCATGATCCGTACTAATGCTTGTAAATTTGGATTAGTGTCAACCATACTTTTTTTGAGATAAAGCTCGCCATTTTTAATGTCAATGCTCATTTCTAAGGGTAAGTTATTTTGATTAGTGTTTACATTTTGCCAGCTGAAATCTTTCATAACTACATTGCCGAGTTGAATATCGGGCTCAAGTTCATTTCCTGTAATTATAAAATCAGTAATTTCGACTGTTTGGTTTAAGGGTGAAGCATCAATAGTGGAATAACGTAGGGCCACTCCTTGTGATTGGGCTTGTTCAACAAGCGATGTCATTGTTTCATTAGCGCGTGAATCTACTTGATAGTCTAGATAGAAATATGACCCAGCCAACGCAAGAATGACTATGCTAACGATTACTATCAGGCTAATACTGCCTTTCGATTTAGATTTAGGTTTAGATTTATAATTATTCAAGTCGAACTCCATGACTGTTTAAGTTTAAATATCGCAGCCAATATAGCATGCAGTGGTCGCTATGTGCAGAGATACAGAGGAAAAAAAGATATCGTTTTCCTGTATAATTTTTGCGAATGGGCATGATGAGACAATGAGTATGCCATGCGTTAGTTTTCAGCTTATTGTTTCCAATAAATGCATAGATTTTTTACCTTCTCGAAAATCGATTTGGTAACAGAACAGCCTACCGTATCCACAACCACATATATTTCTTAAGGATTGAACAATGCTTTTATCAGCTAAACAAGATTGGCTGGGCAATATTCGTGGCGATATTCTCGCTGGAGTTGTCGTTGCCATTGCACTTATACCTGAAGCCATTGCATTTTCTATTATTGCTGGCGTTGATCCTAAAGTAGGGCTATATGCCTCATTTGCCATTGCCGTTATTATCGCAATTGTCGGGGGGCGAGCTGGGATGATTTCTGCTGCAACCGCTGCGACAGCTTTGCTAATGGTGACTTTAGTTAAAGACTTTGGGCTGCAGTACTTGTTAGTCGCAACCATGCTGGCAGGTGTTTTGCAACTTGTGGCGGGTTATCTTAATCTACATAAGTTTATGAGTTTTGTCTCTAAATCTGTAATGACTGGCTTTTTAAACGCGCTAGCAATTTTAATTTTTATGGCTCAATTACCTGAATTAGTCAACGTAACGTGGCATGTTTATGCATTAACTGCAGCGGGTTTGGGCATTATCTATCTTTTTCCTTATTTGCCTGTCATTGGCAAAATCTTACCTTCACCGTTGATCAACATCATAGTATTGACCGCAGTGGTTTATTTTTTAGACATTGATGTGCGTACGATAGGTGATATGGGTGCATTACCAGATACATTACCCATCTTTTTGTGGCCTGATGTGCCGTTAAACCTAGAAACTTTATTAATCGTGCTACCTTATTCATTATCAATTGCTGTTGTAGGTTTATTAGAATCACTACTTACGGCCAATGTAATCGATGAACTTACTGACACGCAAAGTGATAAAAAACGTGAATGTAAAGGACAGGGCATTGCTAATATTGGTTCTGGTTTAATTGGTGGAATGGCGGGTTGTGCAATGATTGGTCAATCTATTATCAATGTGAAATCAGGTGGTCGAGGCCGGTTATCTACGATGACGGCTGGTATCGTTTTATTAATAATGGTGGTTTTCTTAAGTGATATTTTAAAGATAGTGCCTATGGCCGCCTTAGTTGCTGTAATGATCATGGTATCGATTGGTACGTTTAACTGGACATCATTAAAAGAACTTAGAACCAATCCTAAAAGTGCATCAGCTGTAATGATCGCTACGGTGGTTGTGGTGGTTTGGACACATAACCTCGCTTTTGGCGTGTTTACTGGGATATTGATCGGCGCTTTGTTTATGGCGCAGCGTCTAAGCCAATTTATGTATATAGAAACTAGCTTTGATGAAGCCACTGACACGCGTAGTTATAACGTTGTTGGCCAAATCTTCTTTAATTCATCAGATAAATTTATCAGTCTATTTGATTATAAAGAAGCCGTAGATAAAGTAGTGATTGATGTTCATCGCGCCCATTTTTGGGATATTACTGCGGTGGCTGCTCTTGATAAAGTAGTGATTAAATTACGACGTGAAGGTGCTGATGTCAGTATCATCGGCTTGAATGAAGCCAGCGAAACGTTATTAGATAAGTTTGCGGTACATGACAAACCAGATCAAATCGAAAAAATAATGGGAGGACATTAATTATGACTACGGAAGTTAATAAGTGCATTTTGGCTTGTATTGATGGTTCGACATTAAGTGATGCGGTAATTGACCAAGCTATTTGGCTAGCCAAAAATAGTCAGTTTGCAATTAAGTTTCTACATACTATTGAGCATTCTCATCTCACCGAACATGTACACCATGAAGGTAATCTCACGCCAAATATGACTGAAAATCTGTTGCAAGATCTCACAGATGAAGAGCGCACAGAAAGTAAACGTTTGATGGCAGAGGGTAAAACTATTTTAAACAATGCCATACAACGAGCCGAACAAGCAGGCTTAACTACTATCATCGCTAAACAACGTCACGGTACTCTGTCAGAAGTGTTACATGATCTTAAAGCAGAAATAGAGATTGTTGTGTTAGGCGCCACTGGTGAAGATCACAATGGTGACAAAAAGGGTTTAGGTTCGCAACTAGAGCAAGCCATTAGAGTGACTCACCAACCGATAGTCATCGTAAAAAAACCATTTGTCGCACCACATAATTTAATGCTGGCTTATAACGGGAGTCCAATATCTATAAAAGCCATAGAAATCTTAAAGAAAGAACTATTTGCTACACAATCATTGAACATTCATATTGTAAGTGTTCAGAATAATATAAAGGATTCACAGCGTCTGGTTGATGAAGTTGAAACCGCGTTATCTTCAGCTAAATATATTATAAAGACCACGGCATTAACCGGTGATCCACTTGAGCAACTAACCAACTATCAACAACAACATCATATAGATTTAACGATGATGGGCGCGTTCAGTCACGGTAAAATTCATGGCTTTATGTTTGGTAGTTTCACCACGCAAATGTTATTGGATGGTCATAGTAACTTTTTCTTGTTACGATAATTCTATCTATTAGCAGTAACAAAAACACTCCCATTGCTGTGTTATGAGAGAGAGTTTTTTATGAACTATATTTATCAAATGAGTAAGCTTTAATAACTCAGCATAATGTCCATTGTTTTTCGAGTCGTTTAGCCGATACTGGATATGCTGTTTTTATGCCTTGTGCAAATAAAGAAATACGATATTCCTCGAGCATCCAGCGGTAAATTTCAAACTCCACCGTGCTACGTTTACCTACATTATTGAGATAACGCTGCCAATGCGGCGTGATATCGATCATCCATTGTTTATCTCGTGTTGGATCACTCGTTAATTTATCTAAGCGCTGACCTATCGCTTGAAAATAAGCAGGTAGACGTTTTAAAGCATCATCAGCAGTGTTATGGACAAAACCTTGATATAGCAAGTGGTTAAGCTGTTCACGCATATCTTTGACCGCATTAATGGCTGTCAATGGCATTTTTCCCGATAAACGTTTCGCTATAGCATGATATTCAGCTAGGGGAACAGAAATCTGATGAGTAAGTTCAACAGCAATGTTAATTAGTTCACTGCGTTTTGTTTCAAATCGATGTTCAAAATCTTGCTGACTGATAATTGGAGGTTGATCTAATAAAAAACAACGATCAAACGCAACATGAATCAGATCCATTTTAAGCTGTTCGCAAGCTGTTTGTTTAATATCACTTTCAATATTTGAAAATGGTGCGGGCGGTACATTCACATAATGAAGGCACATTTGTTTGATATTAGGCAGATGTTTATGGAGGTATTTAATAGCATCCGCTTGAGCCAGCATAAATAAACGACGTAAGCCTTTCTTAGTTTGGGTTTGCGCCTGAGCAAGCGTATCCATAAGCGTCAAATCTACCGCATCACCTTTATCTACTAAGGCAGGATATGCAGTCATTTCTAAGCCATTTTGGAGTAGGGTGATTTGTTCAGGAAGTTTTGCAAACGACCAGCTCGTTAGACCTTGTTGCTCATAATCACTATCCGGAATTTGCCGGAAACTTGCTGCCGCTTGTTTTGCCCACTTTAGTTTAAGTTCTTCTAAATTACGACTTTCGGCGAGTAATTTTCCATCTTCATCAATTAAACGGAAATTCATTTGCAAATACAACGGCAATTCACTGGTATTCCAAGCTGAAAGTGGAATTTCAACGCCAGTTAATTTACGCAATTGTTCAGATAATGCAGGCAATAACGCGCCTGATTCTGGTGACATTTTTTGTAAACAATCATCCGCATATTTCGGTACCGGAATGAAATGGCGACGTTGAGTTTTAGGCAAACTCTTTAATAAAAACATCACCTTGTCACGTAATAAGCCAGGTACTAGCCATTCGTAACGATCCGGATTGGTTTGATTAAGTAGTGATAGCGGAATCGTTTGAGTGATGCCGTCATGGGTTTTGCCCGGTTCAAAATGATATTCCAAAGCTAACGGCACACGATTGACTAATATTTGATCTGGGAAACTGTCAGCAGTGACATGATCTGCTTGATGTTGCATCAAATCTTCACGGGTTAAGAACAATAGTTTTGGATTTTCGTGTTCGGCTTTTTTCCGCCATTTTTCGAAACCAGCACCGTTAGTAATATGTGCTGGAATACGTGTTTTATAAAACTCAAACAAGACATTGTCATCAACTAATACATCACGTCGCCGAGATTTTTGTTCGAGCAATTCAATGTTTTCTATCAGATCAAGATTATGTTGAAAGAATGGCGCCTGGCAAAACCAATCGCCTTGAACTAAGGCATCTCGAATAAAGATTTCATATGACATGACCGGATCAATTGGCCCATAATGAACTCTACGCCGAGGAACGATCGGTAAGCCATACAAAGAGACTTGCTCAAAAGCGACAACTTGTGCCGGTTTCTTTTCCCAATGCGGATCAGAATACTGTCTTCTCACTAAATCACCTGCAACAGGTTCAATCCACTCCGGTTCAATTTTTGCTGCAATACGTGCGTACAGACGACCAGTTTCTACTAATTCGGCCGCCATAATCCACTTAGGGCCTTTTTTGTGTAAGGCGGAACCGGGAAATATGTGGAGTTTTAAGTTTCGAGTTCCGGTGTATTCTTTATTGTCACTTTTAACGGCTATATTACTCAATAAACCAGATAGTAAAGCTTGATGAATTTCTTTATAGTCTGCTGGTTCTTGATTAGGTTTTAAGCCCATTTGACTGACTTGTACATGTAATTGTTGGTGAATATCATGCCATTCACGTAAGCGTATAAAGGATAAGAAATGTTCTTTGCAATATTGTCTTAATTTGTTTTGGCTCAGATGTTTTTTCTTATCGTGATAATGTTCCCACAACTTAATAAACGCTAGAAAGTCGGAACGTTCATCTTTATATTTATTATGTGCTTCATCTGCGGCTTGTTGTTTATCCATTGGCCGCTCACGCGGATCTTGAATACTCAACGCGCTGGCAATAATTAATAATTCAGTAATGCAGTTTAGTTTTTGTGCCGCTAGCAGCATCCGAGCAATACGGGGATCAATTGGTAATTGTGCGAGTTGTTTACCTGTCGCGGTCAGTTTACGATTTTTATCAACGGCGTCTAATTCTTCCAATAAACGAAAACCATCGTTGATCATCTTGTCCGGTGGCGGATTGATAAAGGGAAATTTTGCGGGCTCGCCTAAACTTAATGAAGACATTTGCAAAATAACGGAAGCAAGATTTGTTCTTAAGACTTCTGGATCTGTAAAAGCGGGACGGTTTTTAAAATCATCTTCATCATATAGACGAATTGCTACACCGGCTGCGACTCGACCACAGCGACCTGAACGTTGATTAGCACTGGATTGTGATACTTTCTCAATCGGTAGACGCTGCACCTTATTACGCACACTGTAACGACTGATCCGAGCATAACCAGGATCAACTACATAACGAATGCCAGGCACCGTTAATGAGGTTTCAGCAACATTAGTTGCTAGTACAATACGTCGATGTCCACCCGTTTTAAATACGCGATTTTGTTCTGCAGCAGACTGGCGAGCCAGTAATGGTAAAATTTCGGTTTTAGGTGGATGGTGTTTACGCAGCGCTTCAGATACATCACGAATATCACGTTCACCGGATAAAAATACCAAGATGTCGCCTTGACCTTCGCGACATAATTCATCAACCGCTTCAATAATGCCATGCACCATATCGTAGCCACGTTGTTCATCGTCATCTCCCATTGGTGGGCGATAGCGAATTTCAACGGGAAAGGTACGACCACTGACTTCAATGACCGGTGCATTATTAAAATGTTCAGAAAAACGTGCTGTATCAATTGTCGCTGAAGTGATGATTACTTTCAGATCAGGGCGCTTGGGTAATAATTGTTTGAGATAACCTAATAAGAAATCAATATTAAGACTGCGTTCGTGCGCCTCATCAATAATAATGGTGTCGTATTGATTGAGGAATTTATCATTTTGAGTTTCAGCAAGCAAAATACCATCGGTCATTAACTTGATGTAGCTACTATCTGCTTTAACTTGATCGTGGAAACGTACTTTGTAACCTACCACATCACCAAGTTCGCTTTTTAACTCTTCAGCAATACGGGTTGCGACGGTTCGAGCGGCGATACGACGCGGTTGAGTATGTCCAATCATACCTGCTACACCGCGACCTAATTCGAGACATATTTTAGGTAATTGGGTGGTCTTACCTGAACCGGTTTCCCCACTTAGTATTATTACTTGGTGTTCACTTATCGCTTTTGCTATTTCTTGACGGCGTTCTATTACCGGTAAACCTTCTGCAAATTCAGGCTTAGGAATATTTTTTTGGCGTAATGCTCTACGCTCTACTGAAGCGTTAATTTGAGATTGAAGTCTATCGACTTGTTCTGGTTTGATCTTCGACTGTTTACGCAGATTTTGTAGTCCTCGACGCAGAGGAAATTGATCCGACAACATTGCTGTATCAAGTATTTTTTCAAGCTCATGCAGTGTATTTATCAAAATGGTATCAAACGACTAGAAGCAAAATGGCCGCTTATTGTAACGTAAGCAGCTATCTAAATGCGCAGCAGAGTATAAGTGATAAGACTTATTTAGTTGCTGGTTCAGAGATAGGACATCCATCATTATTGATGCTGCCATCCGACATGGTGGTATTACAGAAGGTAACACCGCGAAGAACGGTATCAATTAATATCGCATCAGTTAGATCCACATCTGTTAAATCGGAGAAATTCAGCTTGGCATTGGTCAAGTTGGCGCTTTTGAAATTAGTGCCAGTAAAGTTGGCATTGTCCATTAAAGCGCTAGACAAATCAGCATTTTCAAAATTAGCATTTTGTACTCTAGAATGTGTAAACCATGCGCCAACTAATTTAGCCTTACTAAGATTAATGCCCTTTAAAAAGGCTTCACTCATATCAGCGCCATTTAAGTCTTTTTCTTGCAGATCAGCATCACTTAAATTGCAATGATGACAGATATTAGTATCGGCTAAGCGGTCTAAATAGAGTTGATCTGCAGCCAAGGCGGATGTTACATTCAGTAGACTGGCAACGAGTAAAACTAATTTCATATTGATTTACCTCTATTATAAAAGCGGAATATTCCAATCACCACTATAAAACTGGCTAGCTAAAGGACGTCGTTCGCGGGCTTTGAGTTCTTGTTCTAATTGTTGTTCATTTAATGCATCTAAAGCAGCAGGATGACCAATAGCTATCATAGACCATAAGTTGATATCTTCTGGTATAGCAAAAGTAGTTTTAAGTTTATCTTCATCAAAGCCACCCATTTGGTGGCTCATCAAACCCATTGCTGATGCTTGTACACACAAACTAACACTGGCTGCGCCAGTATCATAGCCATTCCATCGATTAGCTGCTTCGTTTTGACTAAATGTTTGAACTGAAGCCGATAAAATTAATACGGATGAATCTTTCGCCCATGCCTGATTGCCGGGAAGCAAGCAATCGAGCGCTTTTTGCCAATTGATTTCATCTTGATGACGATTCCAAACAATATATCGCCAAGGCTGATCACCAAAACAAGATGGTGCCCAACGTGCAGCTTCACACATTGCGATAACTTGTTCATTAGTCACTGCTAAAGTTGGATCATAGGCGCGGCCACTCCAACGTTCAGCCAGTACTTTTTCGATTTTTTGTTCGGTATCAGCAGGTTTTTCAATCATACGAACTCTCTCAAAACGTTAGCGTTATTTTTTAGGTAATATAATTTTCGGTTCTTTTGCTGCGCGGTAGAATGCACCAATATGACCAATCACCATCACTAAGTTTGAACTAGTTTTAACTGCAATGTTTTGAATCATTTCAGCTTGCTCAGTTTTTTCTTGTCCGCTAACCCGCACTTTAATTAATTCGTGATGAGCAAGAGCATTTTCAATTTCAGCGAGAACGGTGTCAGTTAAACCCTTGTTACCAATCATAACAACAGGTTTAAGTGGATGTGATAAGCCTTTTAGATAAAGCTTTTGTTTGTCATTAATCGCCATGAATATTGTTACCTGTATTAAAATAGTTAGGAATTATATCAGGATAAAATATGACACATAAGTTTACCGTCACTGCCGCTCGTGGCATGTTGCCTTTATTAGCTAAAGAATTAGTCGAAATGGGCATAAAAGAGACCAAACAAGAACAAGGCAATATTCGTTTTTCCGGCACATTAGAAGATGCATATCGTGTCTGTTTGTGGTCACGGGTTGCTATTCGAGTATTGATGCCAATTGCTCACTTCTCAGCAACGACGACGGATGCGCTATATCAAGGCATTTATGATTTACCGTGGGAAGATCATATCGATGCCGAAGGCAGTACGATTGCGGTTGAATTTAATAGTTTTCGTTCTAAAATTCATCACACCCAGTATGGTGCTCAACGCGTAAAAGATGGCATTGTTGATCGTTTTCGTGAACAAACTGGAGAACGGCCTTCGGTCGAACTGTTACAACCTGATCTTCGTATCAATGTTTACCTTAAAAATAACCAAGCGATTGTCAGCATTGATTTATCGGGCGAAAGTCTACATAAACGTGGTTATCGAGTACAAAACACACAAGCACCCTTGAAGGAACATCTGGCCGCAGCGATTTTATTATCTGCTGAATGGCCGCGTCTAGCTAAACAAGGCTGGGGATTGATTGATCCAATGTGTGGTTCGGGTACGTTTTTAATTGAAGCAGCTATGATGGCCGCAGATATTGCGCCAGGTAATTTACGTGATTATTTTGGTTTTACGTATTGGAAACAACACGATAAAGAAGCTTGGAAACGTTTGAAAGCAGAAGCCGAACGTCGCCGTCATAGCGGTCTTGCACGATTACCGCACATTACTGGTGGCGATGCTGATCTAAAGGCCGTAGAAGCAGCTAGAGCTAATATTGTAGAAATAGGATTGTCAGACCGCATTACCGTTGAACAACGTGATTTGCTAGATTGGCCATCACAAGCAAAATCTTTACCGATTAGTGGCATGGTGGTTTGTAATCCACCGTATGGCGAGCGGATGGGCAATGTTAATGAACTTCATCATCTTTATGAAAGTTTAGGCAATATTGTCAGTGAATCATTTCCGGCATGGCGAACAACGTTGATTACCGATAATGACCAGTTGGGAAAATTTACGGGTTTAACTATATTTGAACAATTTCCATTTGATAATGGACCGATTGCCTGCCAAGTATTATGTTATCGAGCGCCGCGTCCTGTATCTCTTCAATCACAGCGTGAAGAGCAAACCGTCAAAAAGGTTAATATTGACGACGAAATGCCAGTTGAATCTCAATCGACATATGAACCTTCCGAGCATGCGGAAATGTTTGCGAATCGTCTTAAAAAGAATCTGAAACACCTCAGCAAATGGGCTAAAAAGAATCAAACAGAATGTTATCGTCTCTATGATGCCGATTTACCAGAATACGCGGTAGCGATTGATTTATATGGTAATTATGTTCATGTTCAAGAATATTCGCCACCTAAATCAATTGATCCTGAAAAAGCCGTACAACGGTTAAATGATGTGATGGAAGCAATCCCAAACGTATTATCTTTGCCTGCTTCACACACTGTGCTTAAGCTAAGACAAAAACAACGAGGCACTCAACAATATGAATCGCTTGGTTCACAAAAACAACGATTAAAAGTCAACGAGTCTGGTTTATCATTTTGGATAAATCTAACGGATTATTTAGATACCGGTTTGTTTTTAGATCACCGAATTACAAGACAAATGATTGCTGAACAAGCGGCAGGAAAAGACTTTTTAAATCTGTTTGCATATACAGGATCTGCTACTGTTTATGCCGCGGCAGGCAATGCAAAATCAACCACGACGGTCGATATGTCTAATACCTATTTGGAATGGGCACAAGATAATCTGGCATTAAATGGTTTTATGGGCGAGCAGCATCAATTTATCCGTGCTAACTGTCTAGAATGGTTGAAAACTGCCGATCAAACATCAACAAAATACGGTCTTATCTTTCTGGATCCACCGACGTTTTCGAATTCGACACGAATGGAAGGAGTATTTGATATTCAGCGTGACCACGTATCATTGATTAAGACGACGGCAAACTTATTAACCGATGATGGCGTTATGCTATTTTCGACCAATCGTCGTGATTTCAAAATGGATGATGATGCCTTTTCGAATTTAACGATTAAGGATATTAGTCGAGCGACGTTACCTCAGGATTTTGAGCGTAATCCTAAAATCCATTATTGCTGGTCGATAATGAAGTCTTAAATTAAGTTTAATACGTCATACTGATGTAATAAAACTACGCTAATCTGCTCCTTAAATTCTACATTATTTAAGGAGCATTCAATGTTTAACGAATTTAATACACTGCATAATTGGTTAGATTCTGCAACTGATTTCAGCCAGCAGTCTTCTGCACCAGTTTTACTGCAAACCTATCAAGAGTGGTTAAACGAACACTTTAATTGTACTAAATCAGTTAGCGGCGAAATTCGCTCAATGTCGCTTTAATATCCTGCCAAAGTTGTTTGTAAGCAATACTCACGGCTGACGTTTTATCAAAGGCTGGAAGCGGTGCACGGTGATCGCCCATCCGTTCAACAACTGCTGCATAGGGAATTGAAGTAGCTAAAGCATTTTTTAACATCGCTGGTGGGTGGGCCAGCATGATGCGATGAAGGCTGCGTCGTCGATCGACCATAGTAAAAAAAGCATGAAGACGTTTAGGTTTTAGCTTATGTTCTTTGAAATAGTCTCGCGTTAGTTCAAAGGTACGAAGTGATAAATGTGTAGGAATAATAGGAATAAATAATGAATCTGCCGTATCAAATATTTGCTCAGTTAATTCTGAAAAACTCGGCGGACAATCAAGAATAATCAGAGCATATTTTTCACTAAACGGCGCGATAATTTTACCGATTAGATTGCGTCGACCTAGATCATTTTGCAACGTTAATTGTTGATCGAGATGACGATATGAAAAATCTGCTGGAATAATATCTAGATTGGCAAAATCAGTCGATTTAACAAACTCACCCATAGGAGTTTTACCCGATAAAAATCGTTTTGGATCTGACTTTACTTTGGCATTACTTTTTAATAACCAGCTTGATGCACCTTGAGGATCGAGATCCCAAAGTAGGGTAGGAATGCCTTCATTTGCAGCATGCCATGCAATATTCACGGCTGAAGTCGTTTTACCCACGCCACCTTTGAGGTTAAAAAAAGCAATAGTTTCCATTAATAGTTAGTCGCCATTTGTTCTAATAGTGTCGTTTGTGCACACACGATTTCAGCATCTTTTATTTGCTCAACACGTTTATATCGCCCGTCAGAAGCTAAAATCCAAGCCTGCGCATTGTCGGCTAAATAAATATTTAAATCTTCAATAACTCTGTCACGTAAACGCTTGGATTCTATAGGGAAACAGGTTTCTACACGGCGTAATAAATTACGTTTCATAAGATCCGCACTGCCTGCCCAAACCGCAGGATCATCATTGTTAGCAAAATAAAATACCCGCGTATGTTCCAAAAAACGACCAATGATACTGCGTACATGAATGTTTTCAGAAAGTCCTAAAATACCTGGCTTGAGACAGCATACGCCACGAACAATAAGGTCAATTTTAACGTCTGCTATTGAGGCTCGATAAAAGGCCTGAATTATTTCTGGTTCAACCAAAGAGTTCACTTTAGCAATAATATGGGCTGGTTTTCCAGCCTGTTTATTGTCTATTTCATTATTGATACGGTTTAATAAACCTTCATGTAAAGTAAAAGGTGCATGTAACAATTTGTTCATCTTAGGTACTTTACCCAGACTTGTTAACTGAATAAATAAATGGCCTACATCTTCGCCAATTTGTTTGTCTGAAGTCATTAAACCGTAGTCGGTGTATATTCGCGATGTACTGCGATGATAATTACCAGTACCTAAATGAACATAATGACGTAATTTATTGTTTTCGCGTCGCAAAATGAGTAACATTTTTGCATGTGTTTTATAGCCTACAATCCCATATACAACATGAGCTGCAGCCTGTTGCAAGCGTGATGCTAAGGCAACATTCTCAGCTTCATCAAATCGGGCTCGTAATTCAATGACCACAGTAACTTCTTTACCAGCCTGCGCTGCAGCTACTAAAGCATCTACAATAGGCGATTTTGCGCCCGTGCGATAAAGGGTTTGTTTAATCACTAATACATTAGGATCGACTGCGGCTTGTTTTATAAAATCAATGACCGGCGTAAATGATTGGTAAGGGTGATGCAACAAAATATCTTGTTTACGAACTGCCGAAAAAATATCAGCGTTAATTGGTAAAGCTGAAGGACGGCCTTGAGTGAAAGGTTTGAATTTTAAATCCGGCCTATCAACTAGAGCATATACCGCTTGTAGACGACTTAAGTTTACGGGGCCGTTAACAAGATACACATTATCTTCATGCATACCACATTCAACACGAAGAAAATCAACCATATCTTGTGGGCAATTATGAGCGATTTCTAAACGGACTTCATCACCATAATTACGATGAGTAAGTTCATCGGAAATAGCACGTAATAGATCACTGGTTTCCTCTGTATCAATCGCGAGATCACTGTTTCGAGTCACACGAAATTGATAAAGGCCTTTAATTTTCATGCCGTAGAATAAATCTTCTGCGAAGGCATGAATGATGGATGAAAGGAAGACAAATAGATGCTCACCATCATGCTTAATTTCAGAAGGTAACTCAATAACACGTGGTAGAGCACGTGGTGCTTGTAAAATTGCATAACCACGATTTCGGCCAAATGCATCACGGCCAATTAATGAAATAATGAAGTTTAAACTTTTGTTTAATAATCGGGGAAACGGGTGCGCCGAATCTAAACCCATTGGGCTTAAAACGGGTGCCACTTCTTCTGCAAAATAAGTGGATAACCATTTGGTTTGTTCGTCGGTCCATTCTGACCTCGGTAATACGCGTATGGCTTTCTTTTCTAATGCTGGTAATAGTACTTCATTTAATATTTGGTATTGCTCATCAACGAGTTCGTGAGCTCTAACATTGATCAGTTTAAGTACTTCTTGGGTATTTACTTGGTCAGCTTCAATATAAGTATCACCAATCTCAATTTGTTGGATTAAGCCAGCAACGCGCACTTCAAAAAATTCATCCAAATTGGTGCTAGAAATGCAGAGGTAATTTAACCGTTCAAGTAACGGCACATTGACATCTAATGCTTGTTGCAAGACACGCCAATTGAATTCAAGTAAGCTGATTTCCCGATTAAGGTAATATTTGGGATTATTAATTTCGATAGTATCTGCATCTTCAAAACCGCCCATATCCTCGAGCGAATCCAAATTATCTACGTCACTCATATTTTCTATATTGCCCATTTTTTTCAAGTATCCATTTATCTAGAATATCCAAGCTTTAAAATTATAAGTACCTTGTGTTACAGGTAAATGACAAGCGTCATCATTTTGTCATATTCAATTGACTTAGTTATTTAAGACTACTCTGATTGCGCTAATGTTTCGTAATAAATGTATCAATAACACTGATAAGCCACGTTAATATTAACACTATTGAAGCTGTGCTTACGACAGTGCTACTTGAGCTTATGGATTGTTGTTCTAATAGTGATGCTGAAATGGTCATCACATCAAATGAAATTTTGCCTTGCTGGATTTGCTCAGCTATCAGTAATGAACGTTCTACAATATCCATTAATATGATACAAAGTGAAATGAATGCAAATCCTACGAATAGCGCTCCTAAGTAGTATTTTTTGAGTAAAAACTGTCCTGCACCTGGGAAGATTATGGACGATAATAACGCTGCTTTAATTGATCTTTTCATATTAATAGCTTCAACTTATGGTCAACCGAAAAATAGTAGCGTTTCACAATAATCTGAAGCTGTGTTTAAGTAAGTAGCTCTTTCATTATCAAATATGTTGTTCAGGTTTAAAACCGTACATTGAGGCCAATTTTTTTATTGCGCTGACGCATATTACATATCGGGTTCAATCTTGTAATTTGATAATACCTAGTCGTTAGACCTTAGGCAATACTATAATAAGCTTTAATATCTGATTTATTAGGAAATTCACTTTGTTAAGTTACCGCCATTCATATCACGCTGGAAATTATGCTGATGTTATTAAGCATATCGTTCTCATAGAAATTCTTGAACATTTAACCAAAAAAGAAAATGCGTTTGATTATATTGATACTCATGCTGGTGCAGGACTTTACAACTTACTAAGTGAGCGCACTGCTAAATTGCAGGAATATATGCAAGGGATTGGTAAGCTAAAGCCAACAGATTGGCCTGAACTTACTAGTTATTTTGATGTAATAGCCAGCTATAATAAAGCGGATAGCTTAGATTTTTATCCCGGTTCACCTGCAATTTCATCAAATTTTCTGCGTCGACAAGATCGCAGTTGGTTATATGAATTACATCCGAGAGATGCCGAGCTTTTATTAGAGAATAGTGGTAAGCAGAAAGGCGTTCGCGTCATGTTTGAGGATGGATTTAAAGGTATGGAGGCTATTCTTCCACCTATTTCACGTCGAGGCTTAGTGCTAATTGATCCATCATACGAAATTAAATCTGATTATGCTCAAGTCTTTGATGCCATAAATAATGCTTATAAAAAATTTCCTACGGGTACTTATGCACTTTGGTATCCCGTTGTAGATCGTAAAAATATAGATATTTTAGAGCGAAAATTTATCCGCAGCGGCATCAAAAAAATACAACAATTCGAGTTAGGCATAGCAGCAGATCAGTTTGGTAGTGGTATGTCAGCTAGTGGGATGATTGTTATCAACCCACCATGGATGTTAAAAGATAAAATGGCAAAAGTATTACCAAAACTAGTCACTGCATTAGGGGGTGAAAGTGCATTTTATAAATGTGTAGATTTAGTAGGTGAATAGATGGCTGGATGAACAAATGTGGGAGAATATAGCTCGGTGAGTAGCTAAGCTTTAGAAGTAAATAAATGCTCAAGCTATAAAAACTAAATAGCAAATAACAATTTTCCGCTACAACGACACGTTTTTTTGTTGCTGTAGCGGAAAATTTCATCGCTCCAATATTACTGGTAGTAAGCTTACCAAGGTTCAGCTTTAAGTTTGTCACTGTCTTTATCTTTAGAGAAATAAATTTCAATTTTACGGAATAACACATAAAAGACAGGTGTGAATATTAAGCCGAAAAACGTTACACCTAACATGCCTGAGAATACCGCCGTACCAATTGCTTGACGCATTTCAGAACCCGCACCATGGCTTAGCATTAATGGTGTTACACCCATAATAAAGGCAAAAGAGGTCATTAATATAGGACGTAATCTCAAACGTGATGCTTCAACTGCTGCTTCAAATGTTGTTCGACCTTGATGTTCTAGAATATGGGCAAATTCAACAATAAGTATCGCGTTTTTAGAGGCTAAACCTGCCAGTAGAAATAAACTTATCTGAGTGAAAATATTATTATCACCTCCAGCAATATGCACACCCACCATGGCAGATAGAATACTCATCGGTACTATTAGAATAACAGCCATTGGTAAAGCAAGGCTTTCATATTGAGCCGCAAGTACTAGGAATACTAAGAACAGACATAGCGGGAATACAAAAATAGCAGTGTTACCAGCCAGAATTTGTTGATAAGTCAATTCTGTCCATTCAAACTCCATTCCTGCTGGCAGTGTTTCATCGAGTATTTTTGTAATAGCTGCCTGTGCTTCACCAGACGAATAACCCATCGCCGCATTACCGTTTATATCTGCTGAACGATACGAGTTGTAATGCATCGCAACTTCTGGACCAAAGGATTCTTCTACATTAATTATCGCAGCTAAAGGCACCATTTTGCCTTCACTATTTCGTGCTTGTAAACGACCTATATCTTGCGGTGTTGAACGAAATTCCTTATCTGCTTGGGCTATTACTTGATAAGTTCGACCAAACTGATTGAAATCATTGACGTAAAGTGACCCTAAATAAATTTGCAGAGTACGAAATACTTCGTCGACAGGAATGCCAAGTTGCACTGCTTTTGTACGATCAAGATTTGCAAATAACTGCGGCACATTAACGTTATAATTTGAATAAACGCCAATCAAAGCCGGATCTTGATTAGCCTTTGCTTTAACTTCATTAACCGCATCATCCAAGACTTTATAACCTTGATCGTTGCGATCCTCTATTTGCAGTTTAAAACCGCCAGTTGTTCCAAGTCCTTGTACCGGTGGTGGGGGAAATATGGCAATGAATGCTTCTTCGATCGCCCCATATTTTTGCTGTAAACGACCTGCAATTGCACCTGCACTTAGATTTGGATCTGTCCGGTTTTTAAAGTCATCCAACGATACGAACAAAATACCGGCACTCGCGGAATTCACAAAGCCATTAACTGATAAGCCTGGAAATTGAACGGCACTCACCACACCTGGTTCAGCCAGTGCAGCATCACCCATCTTGCGTATTACTTCCTCAGTGCGCTCAAGTGTTGAGCCTGTAGGAAGCTGTGCAAAACTGATTAAATATTGCTTGTCTTGAGCTGGAATATAACCTGGTGGTACTAAGGTGAAGCTATATGCTGTAAAGCCAATAAGAATAGAGAATATCATCATCATGATCAATTTACGCGAGGCAAAAATTCGCACGCCTTTAACATAACCACGCTGACTTTTATTGAATACTTTATTGAATAAGTTAAAGATCCAACCAAACAAAAAGTCCATGATTTTAGCAAGTCTATCTTTAGGCGCATCCGGTGAGCGAAGTAATAATGCACATAACGCAGGACTTAAAGTAAGCGAGTTTAAGGTTGAGATAAATGTTGCAATAACAATGGTTAATGCAAACTGCTTATAAAACATGCCGGTTAAACCAGAAATAAAAGCAATCGGAATAAACACACTTGCTAGTACTAAAGAGGTCGCAATAATAGGACCCGTTACTTCTCTCATTGCCTGAACGGTGGCATTACGTGGCGTTTTACCTTCACGAATATTACGTTCGACGTTTTCTACGACAACAATCGCATCGTCGACCACGATCCCCACTGCTAATATCAAGCCAAATAATGACAATACATTGATCGAAAACCCAAGGAAATACATGAATGCGAATGTACCAACGATAGAAACCGGTACTGACAATAATGGAATGATCGATGCTCGCCATGTTTGTAAAAATAGAATAACAACGAATACTACAAGGGCGATGGCTTCGAATAATGTCACGATAACAGAATCAATTGAGCTACGAACAAACACCGTAGGATCGTAAACAATGCTGTAATCGATATCTTGAGGGAAATTTTTCTTCAATTGTTCCATGGTTGAACGGACATTTTTAGAAATATCTAATGCATTGGCACCGGGTGCCGCAAAAATAGGAATCGCAACGGCTGATTGATTATCTAATAAAGATCGTAAGCCATAACTTTCGGCGTCTAATTCAACTCTAGCAATATCTTTTAGTCGAGTAATTACGCCATTTGGATCGCGATTAACCAATATTTGTTCAAACTCTTCGACACTTTGTAACCGACCTTGCACATTGATTGGCAATTGAAGTTCAATTTTATCTTTATATGGTGGGCCACCGATGACGCCGGCCGCGACTTGGATATTTTGCCCACGAATTGCCTCTATGACTTGATCGGGTGTCATATTACGTTCAGCAATTTTATCGGGATTCAGCCAAATACGCATCGCATAATCACCAGAACCGAATAACCGAACTTGACCAATCCCAGAAATTTTCGCTAATTGATCACGTACGTTTAACGTTGCAAAGTTACGTAGATAAAGCATGTCATAACGTTCATTTGGCGATAGTAAATGCACTACCATCGTTAAATCAGGCGAGCTTTTAGTTACTGTTACACCAAGTTGACGCGTTATATCCGGTAGTCTTGGTAGCGCTTGGGCAACACGGTTCTGTACTAATTGTTGAGATAAATCAACGTCAGAACCAATGGCAAAGGTAACGGTAATTGTTAAACGACCATCTGTAGATGCCAATGAGTTCATATAAAGCATGTTCTCAACACCATTAATTTGTTCTTCTAATGGTGTGGCAACGGTTTCTGAAATAACAGAAGGGCTGGCTCCTGGGAATGATGCATCAATAATGACTGAAGGCGGCGCAACTTCTGGATATTCAGAAATCGGCAATTGAAACATTGCTACGGCGCCAAAGACGAAGATCAATAAGGAGATCACACTGGCCAGAATGGGCCTGTCAACAAAGTGACTTGAAAAACTCATGGTAGATTTACCCTCAGAACATCATGTTCTGGATGCTTAAAATAGCAATTCGAATTAGCTTTTAGTGGGCTATTTCATACTAGTAATTAGATAACTTTAATGTCACGCTTAATCAGGATTTATCCGTCTCTGATTCAGTTTTTGTTAGCACTTTTGGATCAACAAGCATGCCTGGTTGAATTCGCATCAAACCACGAACAATCACTCTGTCACCCTTGTTTAATCCTGAATGTACAATTCGGCTACCATCAATACTGTCTCCGAGCGTAACTTCTCTGTATTCAGTTTTATTGTCACTATTCACCACATATACAAACTTTCTATTTTGATCAGTACCAATGGCACGTTCGCTGACGAGAACCGTTTTTTCTTCGGTCGCAGTGCCAAGTTTTAAATGAGCATACATACCTGCTAACAATTTTTCTTCAGGATTATTAAATATCGCTCGAGCACGAATCGTACCCGTTGTCGGATCTATTTTGTTATCAAACGATTGTATTTTACCTTGATATGACTCACTACCACTTTCTAGGCTTAATACAACGGGGTTTTGAACAGTGGCTGATGTGTTTTTACGAAAATGTAGATACGTTTGCTCGTCCACTTCAAAATCTGCATAAACGCGATCATTAGCCACAATTGTTGTTAATAACGGTGCGTTATTACCTGATGACACTAAGTTACCAATGGTTAATTCAGCGCGACTAATCGTGCCTGAAATAGGCGCTTTGATATACGCATAGCTTAAGTTTATTTCAGCTGCAGACAGCTCTGCTTCAGCGCGTTTAATATTTGAGTTTGCAACCAGTTTATTATTAGTTCGATCATCAAGAATTTGTTGTGCGAGCATTTTTTTGGTTACTAGATCATCGGTTCTTTTATATTCTTTTACGGCAAAGTCATAGCTGTCTTTAGCAGAAATCAACGTGGCCTTTTTTTCGTCGACTATTGCTTTAAGTGGACGTGGATCTATTACGTATAAAAGATCACCTTTAGTAACATGTTGTCCGTCGCGGAATTTTATTTCAGTAATTAAACCGCTTGCTTGTGGACGTATTTCAACGTAATCAACTGCGGAAAGTCGCCCTGAGAATTCTTTCCAAAGTCGTATCGCACTATCTTCTACGATAGACACTTGGACAGGCATTGCTGGTGGCTGACTAGCTTGAGGGGCTTGTGCTTGTTCTGCTTTTACAATCTGTATATAACTCACTGTACCAAATATAGCCAACGCCATTACGGCACTTAATCTAAATACTGTCGCTGTTTTAAATTTATTAACCATTTTGTTGCTCCTGAAGCATTGTGCTGATTCCTGAATTATATGTATCTAAGCCGAGTGTTTGAAACAAACTTAGTTTTACGTCTTTTTTTAAGTTACTTAGATTATTTTGAATTCTAGCAACCATTACTTGACCTAGAATAGTCGTGATGATTTGAGAGCTCATGTTAGAAATATTTGTTGTGTTTGGTAATAGGCCTGAATCTACCATTTCTTGCAAGGTTTGTTTAAACATATTGCCTTGAAGATGTAATATTTCATCAGCCTTTTTTTGTATGAGTTCTTCATTTCCTGCCATTTCAGAACCCAAAGAGGCAAATGGGCAACCACAAACGCGTCCATATTTGTCATAGGCTTGTTGTTGTTTTTCATAAACAAAGTCTGCTAAAGCGTCAAAACGTTCAATAGGAGAGAGTATTGAGGACAATATACTCATTATCTCAAGTGTATAACTTTGGTATGATTCCTCCATACTGGCAACGGCCAATTCTGCTTTGGAAGAAAAGTAATAATAAAAACTGCCTTTTTTTATACCAGCAGCTTTACAAATATCATCTACACTCACGAAACCATAGCTGCTCTGCCATATCAGATCAGTTGCAGTGAGTATAAGTTTAGACTTTGTATTGGTAGCGGAGCGACCCATTAATCATTTCATTGTGTCAAAAAAAAATACATAATATAGTATTTGACCGGTCAGTCAATTACATTTTTTAGACAGTACAATTCTGTTTAAAAATATCATTACTTTAATGAATACGCTAATTGAAATTTAATGTTGATTTACAACGCTAAATAGCTTTGAAAATAGTTCAATTTATAAAAAAAGCTAGTTATGAATATCAGTACTGAGAATAGCTGAGCCTTGTTGATGTTATTGATCTTTGTACCTCATTTATTAAAGTCACGACAATAAATAAATGTATGGAACGTTAAATGGAAAACTCTGTCAGTTAGATGAGCTGTTAAGACTCGTCCACGAAATAAATTAATTGTAGCTGGTATCAATGTTATATTTTTTTAAAATATATTTAGACTCGCTTTGTATGTCCCAAACACACTATTATGGAATCTTTTTAAATGTGATAACTAATGGTGAGTTTTAGGTTCGTTATAGTATCAATGATATAAACAAAGTCTCACTATTATTCAATAACAAAGGATTAAGATTGTTCAAATTAAAAATAGCGATCATTTTTGTAGCAGTCTGTTTCAATCCATTAGTGCAAGCCTCTCAAATTGTGATTCACGTTAAGGATAGTAGTGGTCAGCCGTTAAGTCAGGCTGTTATTGAAGTAATTCCTCAAGTAGACGTCACGGATCCTTTACCCATCCATATTGAGCCAGCGATAATGGATCAGGTAAATAAGCGTTTTCTTCCAGATTTACTATTAATCCATCAGGGACAATCTGTAGTGTTCCCGAATAGCGATAATATTCGTCATCACGTGTATTCATTTTCCAAAGCTAAAACATTTGAGTTAAAGCTTTATGCTGGCAAACCAAAGAAACCCATTGAGTTTGAAAAAAATGGTGTAGTTATCGTTGGTTGCAACATTCATGATTCAATGGTCGGCAGTATTTATGTTGCCAAAAACAATGCCATGCTGAGCGATGCAGAAGGCAAAGTCACATTAAATTTTGATCCGACGACTGACAAAATTAGTGTTTGGCATCCACTTCAAAAAAGTAATCCTGAAGAACGTAAAATTATCGATTTGAAAGACTACTCTGCCACTGATGACAAGAAAGGTTATCGCGTGTCTATTGATGTCGGTGAACCTGCCGCCAGAGATACCTTTGGAGATACCTTTTAGGTGAAACAAAAAACAAGCCTCCGTCAAAGTATCATCTTGTTATGTGCAGGATTGGTACTTGTCACATCTGTCGTAATTCAAGGTTGGTCATGGTGGTCGTCAAGCCAGTTTAATAAAAAGCAGCTAACTGAAAGTATCAATAATGCTCAAAACGTTTTTGAACAATATACCAAAGAAAAAGAAAAACTACTGACTACATCGGCGCGGGTACTTACGGCTGATTTCGGCTTCAAACAGGCTGTTACATCAAATGACAAAGAAACTATCGCGAGTGTTTTAGTTAATCATGGTCAGCGAATTGATGCAGATTTAATGCTTTTGACTGATTTGAATGGCCAGCTAATTTCATCGAGTATTTCTAAATTAAGTCTTGATGCAACACAAAGTGCTTCGTTAAGTATGCTGCTCGGTGAACCGGGCTCAACGCATTTTATGATCCTGCAAAATACGCTTTATCAATTACTTGCCCTATCAGTCAACGCACCTAGGCCCGTTGCTTATGCCATTGTAGGCTTCAAAATTGATAACAAAGTCGCAGATGAGCTAAAAAGATTAACGAGGCTGGATGTTAGTTTTTTCGATGGCGTAGGCAATGTAATAACCAGTTCAATGGATGTTGTAGATGAAAAACTGACTCCAAATTATTTAACATCTAAAATGCTTCCTTGGTTATTTGGAAGTCGACCGGCCTTTGATAGTCGTCAATTTGAACTTGAAACTACAAAAAAATACCCAGTCAAATTATTTTTAACAGCTGAACTTTCATCGATTTATAAAGAACATGATCGATTATTATCATCTATTAGTGTTATTGCAAGTTTAATCTTACTTGCAGCCATCATGCTCAGCCGAATATTTGCTAGAAATTTAACGAAACCTTTATCGCAATTAGTAGATCAATCTAAAGCCTTTGCAGAGGGGCAATATGCGAATATTGTTTCAAGTAAAAATACGAGCCAAGAAGTTAGTTCATTATTTGATGCATTCTCTGAGATGGGTAAGGCTATAGATGCACGTGAACAACAAATTCTGCATCAATCAAAACACGACACGCTGACTGGATTATATAACCGACATGCCTTTAGACAAATAATCAGTGAAATATTAGTTAATGAACAAAGACATATTTTAATCGCTATTGATATTCGTGGTTTTGGTAACCTCAATGATATCTTAGGCATTCAGGTGGGGGATCGCTGTTTACAAATGCTTGCACAACGATTAATTGATATCAATATCGATGGATCTCAACATTCTCGATTAGATGGTGATGTTTTTTTATCGCTTATCCCATTAACGGAGCAGCAAAATGTTGCTCGATACATACAAGAATTTGTTAGTGATTTATCAAGGTCACTAAATGTGGATTCACTCGAACTTAATTTGAAGTTTTGGACAGGTATTTCTATCTATCCTCAAGATGGCGATGATGCTGATGCTATTTTTAGACGTGTGATGATCGCACTCGATTACGCTAAAAAAGATAATAAACCGATTCGTTATTATCATGATGGGGAAGAAGAGGCTAGGCAGCAACATCTAAGTATTATCGAATCATTAAGACTGGCTTTAACCTTAGATGATGGGCAACTCTATATGAATTATCAGCCTAAACTGAATTTGAAAACAGGAAAAATCGATAAAGTAGAGGCATTAATTCGTTGGAAACATCCTGAATTAGGTTTTATTTCTCCTGAGATATTCATTAGTTATGCGGAACAAACGGGTATTATCTTTGATTTAACCGCATGGGTTATTGATACCGTTCTAAAACAATTAAGTGAGTGGCAACAAAAGGGACTATATATTGATGCTGCGATTAATATTTCCGCACAAGATATTAGTCATCCAGACTTTCAGATGAATTTAAAAAAGTCTACGGCGAAATATCATATATCACCTGAATATATTACATTAGAAGTCACCGAACGTGATCTTATGCAAGATGAAGTACAGGCCATTGCTTTGCTTATCGAGCTAAAAGAAAAGGGATATACGATCTCAGTAGATGATTACGGTATAGGACAATCTTCACTAGCAAAATTAAAACAATTACCTGTAGACGAACTTAAAATTGATAAAAGTTTCATCATGCAACTAAATAGTTCAGAAAGTGACCAAATTATAGTAGGATCAACGATTTCACTTGGGCATCGGCTTGGCTTATCGGTGGTTGCAGAAGGGCTTGAAAATAATGAAAGTTTAGATATCCTAAAGGCGATGGGATGTGATCATATACAGGGATATTTTTTAAGTAGGCCAATGACATCGGATGCCTTTATTGAATGGCTTGGGAGCTACTATAAAAATAATGTTTAGCTTAGTAATAATGTTGTTTATTCTGTTATCAACCCCGATATTAGCAGCCGATGGAAAATTATTAGCTACCCCTGGTGTTTCTCAGATCGAGGGTTCGGGCGGTGGTGGTTTAGTGCCTTGGGCCCAACTATCTGGTTATGCTTCACAAGATGAAATTGCTGTCAACGCTTTTTGTAGTCAGGCTCATCTTAACGATTTTCGTCTGACAAGTTGTGGTGCACAGCTCAATCTTTATGATCGTGTTGAAATGTCTGTCGCTCAGCAAAAGTTTAGAATTAATGTTTTAAATACAAATATTGATCAAAATATAGTGGGTGTTAAAACTCGGCTTTATGGTGATCTTGTTTATAGTCGGTGGCCAATGGTCAGTTTGGGCATGCAGTATAAAGATTTAAATGATAGCGCTATCGCCAAGTCATTGGGTGCTAAGGATACCACTGGTGTTGACTGGTATTTAGCAGCTAGTAAACTTCATCTTGGCGCTGTAGCAGGATATAATTTGTTTTGGAATATCACTGCACGTCGTACTGACGCAAATGAAATGGGGTTATTGGGTTTCGGTGGACCAGATCAAGACACTCGACTTCAATGGGAAGCGTCTACAGCAGTATTTTTGACCAGAGGACTTGCTGTGGGCTTAGAGTATAGACAAAAACCAGATAATCTAGGTCTCAAAGAATCTAATTGGTCAGATATATTTATTGCATGGATGCCAAATAAATCAGTGAGTATCAACGCTGCATGGCTAGATTTGGGTACAATTGCTGGCAATAAAAACCAAAAAGGTCCTTATTTTTCATTGACGGGCTATTATTGATGTTCAAATTTATACGAAGATTCAACACTATATTATGTTTATTATTTGTCTTAGTCGGATGCGCGGCACAGACATCTCAAACTACGCTATATGAGCAATTAGGCGGAGAGGCTGGAGTAGATGGTATCGTCAGCTCACTCATTGAACAAATCGGTCAAGATAAACAAATTTTTCATTATTTTGCTGATGCTAGTATCAGTCGATTTCGTACTCAGTTAACGCAACACCTTTGTGCTATTAGTGATGGATCATGTCAATATACGGGTGACAGCATGACTGATATTCACACCGGAATGAACATCAATGAAAAAGATTTTAATCATCTGGTTGATTTACTCATTATTGCGATGAATCTACAGGGTATTTCTCATCGAATACAAAATCAGTTATTGGCCAGATTAGTGCCACTTAGAGCCGATATAATTTATATTTAACTTAAATATAACTATCGATAAACGTTGGAACTAACAATAGAATGAATATTAGTATTTTAGGCAGCGGTTGGCTAGGACTACCGTTGGCAACTGATTTGATAAAACATGGCTATACAATCAATCTGTCGACTCGTTCAGCTGATAAAATAACCATGTTATCCAACATGAAATCCACACCGTACTTAGTTGATATAGAAGAATTATCATATGATGTTCAATCGTTTTTAGCAGCCGAACTATTGATTATCAATATCACCTCTAAAAACCAAGTTGGTTTTACTAAGCTCATAGAACAAATTGAACAATCGACGATAAAAAAGATACTTTTTATTAGTTCATCTTCTGTATATCAATCTGATAAGGGTATTGTAAATGAAGATGATGGAATGGAAAATTTTGACAGTCCGCTTTATCAAATAGAACAGATGTTTATGGCTAATAGGCACTTTAAAACAACTATTTTACGACTCAGTGGCTTGATTGGTTATTCACGCCATCCCGGAAATTTTTTTAGCAATGGCAAAATCGTACAACAACCAGATGCCCCAGTAAACCTCATTCATCGTGATGATTGTATTGGTATTATTAATGCGATCATTGAACATGACGCTTGGAATACTGTTTTTAATGGTTGTGCACCCACCCACCCTACGAAACGTAAATTTTATAGTCATTCCAGAGAGTTGCTGAACTTAGCTAATCCAGAATATAGCGTTCAATCTGATGATAATATGAACTATAGGATTGTCAGCAACTCAAAGCTCATTGAGCAATTAGACTATCAGTTTCTCTATCCAGATGTTATGACCATTACGTACGATTGATTTGTTGTTAGCATAAAACAAAAACACGCTTTAAACACTAAATATTGATTGAAATCGCATTGCGTAAATTAAGATATTTTTTAAATTGAATCATTAGCATTTATTCATCGTCAAGCAAGCAACATACTAAATTTTGTTGATTTACTAAATACGCTTAATGACACCATGCCAACACAATCCTTTTTGACAACCTAAAACCTCCACTTATTAACTTTATATTTTATGTGTATTGTCACGGCTGATTTTATTAGCATAAATATGCAATAACGATCATATTTATTGCTTAATAATCCTGTGGTAGAGTAACTTTCATTGGTGTACACACTATGTACAAATATGATTATCTGTGCATATTTATAGAGATCGTTAATGATGAAACAAGAACCTATGTCGATTACAGAAATAGTCGATGGATTAAAGTCAAAACCTGGTGCATTACTGCCGATATTGCATGAGATTCAGAACCAGTTTGGTTTTATTCCTGATTCAGCTGTTGCCATTATTGCTGAATCACTTCATCAAACTAAAGCTGAAATTCATGGTGTAATTAGTTTTTATCATCATTTCAGAACCACGCAACCCGGCGCACATAAGATCGAAGTTTGTCGCGCAGAAGCCTGCCAATCGATGGGCGGCAGACATTTGGAAGCGCATGCTAAAAATAAACTAGGTATTGATTTTCACCAAACTACTACCGATCGCCAATTTTCCTTAGATGCCGTTTATTGTTTAGGAAATTGTGCTAATGCCCCTACAGTTCGTATTAATGATGATATTCATGGTCGAACTACATTAGAAAAATTCGATCATTTACTTGACGAATATTCAGCTAAATTAGTGAGTGCCTAAGATGACCACCCGTATTTTTATACCTTGTGATACAACGGCGCTTTCAATGGGTGCTGATAACTTAGTAGCTCATTTTATAGCGGAAGCAGAAAAACATGATTCAACCATCGAAATTATTCGAAATGGAAGTCGTGGAATGTTTTGGCTGGAGCCATTAGTTGAGGTGGAGACACCCGATGGTCGTATGGCATATGGTCCAGTTGAAGTAAAAGATGTTGCTGCATTATTTGAATCTGGATTTTTAGCTGGCAGTCAACAACATCCTTTAGCTCATGGATTAACTGAAGAGATTTCCTTTTTTAAGAAACAACAACGACTCACTTTTGCACGAGCGGGGATAACCGATCCTTTATCTATAACTGATTATAGATCTTTAGATGGCTTTAATGGCTTAGTAAACGCATTAAAATCTACAGGTCAGAAGATTGTTGATGAAGTGAAACTCTCCGGTCTACGTGGTCGTGGCGGTGCTGCGTTTCCAACCGGGATTAAATGGCAAACCGTATTAGATGTATCCGCCGAACAGAAATATATTGTATGTAATGCAGATGAAGGTGACTCAGGTACATTTGCAGATCGATTAGTGATGGAATGTGATCCATACATGTTGATTGAAGGAATGACAATTGCCGGTTTAGCCGTTGGTGCAAACCAAGGCTATATTTACCTGCGTTCAGAATATCCTGTTGCTCACCGTATCATGAATGAAGCGATAGCATTAGCAGAACAAGCAGGGTATTTAGGTAACAATATTCTGGGTAGCGGACGCCCCTTTAATTTAGAAGTTAGATTGGGCGCCGGTGCTTACATTTGTGGTGAAGAAACGTCGTTATTAGAGAGTTTAGAAGGCAAGCGTGGATTAGTTCGTGCTAAACCACCATTACCAGCAATTGTAGGTTTGTTTGGTCAACCCACTGTAGTTAATAACGTTTTGTCGCTTGCGGCTATTCCATTTATTCTTGATAAAGGTGGCCAGGCTTATGCTGATTTTGGTATGGGGCGGTCACGCGGCACATTACCGATTCAACTAGCAGGCAACGTAAAACGAGGTGGCATGATAGAGATGGCATTTGGCGTGTCACTGCGTGAGTTGATGGAAGACTTTGGCCAAGGTACTTTCTCTGGTCGTAAGCTTCGTGCAGTTCAAGTTGGCGGTCCTTTAGGTGCTTATTTACCTGAAAGCCAATGGGATACGTTAGTTGACTATGAAGAGTTTGCAGCTGCTGGCGCTGTGTTAGGTCATGGCGGTGTCGTGATGTTTGACGATACGGTTGATATGGGCGAACAAGCTAGATTCTCCATGGAATTCTGTGCGGTTGAATCCTGTGGTAAATGTACGCCTTGTCGAATTGGTTCAGTTCGTGGTGTCGAAGTTATCGATAAAATTCGTGCCGGTGATAATGTCGAAAAAAATCTTGAATTACTGAGCGACTTATGTGAAACCATGATTGATGGTTCCTTATGTGCTATGGGCGGCATGACGCCTTATCCTGTTGAAAGTGTTATGAAATATTTCCCTGAAGATCTGCACGCTAAGCGAGTTAGCAAAGAGGTGGTGCTATGAACATACAATATTTTAATCCTAATAAAGATTATGGAACGCCAGTTAGTTTATCGACGGCGATGATAACGTTGGAAATTGATGGTGTTGAAGTCACTGCACCAGAAGGCACTTCGGTGTTACGCGCTGCAGCGATGGTCGATATCAATATTCCAAAACTCTGCGCATCTGATAATTTAGAAGCATTCGGTTCTTGCCGTTTGTGTGCAGTTGAAGTGGAAGGGCGACGTGGTACTCCTGCCTCATGCACAACCCCAATTGCTGAAGGTATGAAAGTCACTACACAAAATGGTAAGTTAGCAAAATTACGTCGAAATATTATGGAATTATATATTTCAGATCATCCTTTAGATTGCCTGACTTGTCCGGCAAATGGTGATTGTGAGTTACAAGATATGGCTGGAGCGGTAGGTTTAAGAGATGTACGTTACGGATTTGATGGTGAAAATCATTTAGACAGCGAAAAAGATAACTCCAATCCATATTTTAGTTTCGATCCAAGCAAATGTATTGTCTGTTCACGTTGTGTTCGTGCATGCGAAGAAGTTCAAGGTACTTTCGCGTTGACGATTGACGGTCGTGGTTTTGATTCAAAAGTATCGGTTGGTAAAGATACCTCATTTATGGATTCTGACTGTGTATCGTGTGGTGCTTGTGTACAAGCTTGTCCAACATCAACGTTGATGGAAAAAAGTGTCATTGAAATGGGCCAACCTGAACACAGCATCGTAACAACCTGTGCTTATTGCGGTGTGGGCTGTTCGTTTAAAGCTGAGATGAAAGGTGATCAAGTTATTCGTATGGTGCCTTACAAAGGTGGTGATGCTAATCATGGTCACTCTTGTGTTAAAGGTCGTTTTGCATTCGGTTACGCGACACATAAAGATAGAATTAAACATCCGATGATTCGAGATGCTATTACTGATCCATGGCGTGAAGTTAGCTGGGAAGAGGCGATTGCCTTTTCAGCAAGACGTTTAAGAGAAGTTCAAACTCAATACGGCCGTGAAAGTATCGGTGGTATTACCTCTTCACGTTGTACTAACGAAGAAACCTATTTAGTCCAAAAATTAGTACGTGCAGCGTTTGGTAATAATAATACCGACACTTGTGCTCGCGTATGCCATTCGCCTACAGGTTATGGTCTCAAAGTCACATTAGGCGAATCTGCTGGGACTCAAGATTTTGATTCAGTGATGAAAGCGGATGCCATCATGGTCATTGGTTCCAACCCTACTGATGCACATCCTGTTTTTGCTTCGATGATGAGAAAACGTTTACGTCAAGGTGCTGAATTGATTGTTGCCGATCCTCGTAGTATTGATTTATTGAAAACACCGCATCTCAAACAAGCTATGCATTTGGCTTTAAAACCAAGTACCAATGTGGCTCTTATTAATTCATTAGCACATGTAATTGTTGCAGAAGGGCTTGAAGATACAGCGTTTATCCAATCACGTTGTGATATTGAAGCCTATGCAGCTTGGCGTGAATTTATTCTTGAACCACGTCATTCAGCAGAAAATGCTGAATCGATTACCGGTGTGCCTGCCGACAAGATTAAACAAGCTGCACGTACTTATGCTAATGCAAATAATGCAGCGATTTATTATGGTTTAGGTGTGACCGAACATAGCCAAGGTTCTACGATGGTTATTGGTATAGCAAACTTAGCGATGGTAACGGGTAATTTGGGTAAAGAAGGCGGTGGTGTTAATCCGCTACGCGGGCAAAATAATGTACAAGGTGCTTGTGATATGGGATCTTTCCCTCACGAGTTACCGGGCTATCAACATGTTTCAGATCAAAATGCCCGAGCACGATTTGAAAAAGCGTGGGGTGTAGAACTTGATGATGAGCCTGGTTTACGTATACCGAATATGTTTGATTCTGCGCTTTCAGGAACATTCAAAGCATTATATGTACAAGGCGAAGATATTGCACAGTCTGATCCAAGTACACAGCATGTAGAATCAGCACTTAAAGCATTAGACTGCTTAATCGTTCAAGATATATTTTTGAACGAAACAGCTAAATTTGCCCACGTATTATTACCGGGATCGACATTTCTTGAGAAAAATGGCACGTTTACCAATGCTGAACGACGGATCAACCGCGTTCGTAAAGTAATGCCACCGATTGCGGGTAAAGAAGATTGGCAAATCACTATGGAGCTTGCCAACGCTTTGGGTCATCCAATGCATTACGATCATCCATCAGAAATCATGGATGAAATTGCCAGTCTGACGCCTACATTTAGTGGCGTAAATTATGACAGATTAGATGAACTTGGCAGTATTCAATGGCCATGTAATGATGAAAATCCAGTCGGTATGCCAACTATGCATGTTAACGATTTTCCTATTGGTTTAGGTAAATTCACTATCAGTGAATATATTCAAACAGAAGAACGGACAAATCATCGCTTTCCATTACTACTGACAACTGGACGTATCTTGTCACAATACAACGTGGGTGCTCAGACGCGACGTACTGATAACCAACAATGGCATGATGAGGATGTCTTAGAACTTCATCCTTCTGATGCTGAATTACGTGGTATTAAAGAAAACGATTGGTTAGGCATTACTAGTCGCGCGGGACAAACGGTATTAAGAGCACGTATTAGTGAACGCATGTTACCAGGTGTGGTTTATACCACTTTCCATCATCCTGGAAGTGGTGCCAATGTCATCACGACAGATAATTCTGACTGGGCTACAAATTGTCCTGAATATAAAGTGACGGCGGTGCAAGTTGAACGGGTTACTCAACCATCGGAATGGCAGAAAAATTTTCAAGCTTTTGATAAGCTTCAGCTTGGCTTTCTCAAGGGGAAAAAACAGCATACAGGTGTACAGTGATCGATAGAGGATTAGCAAAAAATGCTAACCAAATAGCGAATATTGATATTAGACTCGCGGGCGTACAAATGGCTGAATTTAAAGCTGATGAAATTGCATTAGAAGTGCCTGTTGCATTGGTTTATAACGGTATTTCACATGCTGTGATGATGACAACACCGGCAGATCTAGAGGAGTTTGCGTTAGGGTTTAGTTTGAGTGAAGGGATTTTACATGATCCTAACGAAATATCTGATGTAACGTGCATTAATGAAGGCAAAATAGGCTTCACAGTCCATATACAAATCAATCAAAATAGGTTGGCTGATTTGAAAAAGCGTCGTCGCAATATGACTGGACGAACAGGGTGCGGTTTATGTGGTACTGAATCTCTAAAAGATGCTATTCGACCTGTTGCCAAAGTTAAGGTGTTTGAAATTAATGATTATGTAATTCAAAAAGCATTGACTATCTTACCTATTTATCAACCATTACAAAAGTTAACAGGCGCCACCCATGCGGCAGCTTGGTGCGATAAGGAAGGTAATATTTTACTGGCCCGTGAAGATGTTGGACGACATAACGCTTTAGATAAGTTAATTGGCGCTTTAGTTAAAAAGGGATTGGCACGCGATCAAGGATTTGCTTTGGTCACCAGTAGAGCCAGTTATGAAATGGTGCAAAAGTGTTGCAGCGTCGGTATTTCTTGCCTTGTTGCTGTCTCGGCGCCTACGATGTTGGCAATTGATCAGGCAAAAGAAGCGGGCTTGTTGTTAGTGGGTTTTGCTCGAAACGGACGACATATTATTTACAACAACCCTGCTGCAGAACTTAAAGCACATCCTGCTTTGATCGCACGTTTAGGATAAATCAACATGACCAATAAACAACTTGATGCATTAATTTTAATGGTGAATCAAATTTCTGCTAATAACGAACACTACGGTTCAGAAGAAGCAGCAGAGCGAGTATCAAAACATTTGAAAGGATTTTGGGCGAGGAGCATGAAACAATTAATCATTTCCTATATGTCAGAAAATGGAGCAGATCTTAGCCCCATTGCAAGACGATCAATAGAATTATTGAGCAATGCCTATCCTGAAATGAAATCGGCACAACTCTAGGCTTTACTATGCTTAATAGTAAACATCTCAAACATAAAAATAATTTATATTAAAAGCAGGTATTAAGCTGAGAAGTATTATTGATAAACCTGCTAATAATAAAGCAACTCAATCGAACAGTTAACACTAATTAAACTGACTTCAATTCACATGTTAGATTATTCTCAATTTACATATAACTGCTTTATACGGATAATGGTAATGCCGTTTTATTAATCACCTGTCGTAATACAAAACTAGAACGAACGCCAGTGACACCTTTAATACGCGTCACTCGATTTAGCAATAATTCCTGATAAGCATCCATATCCTTGACGATAACTTTGAGTTGGTAATCTGCATCTTGCCCGGTAATTAATAAGCACTCTAAAACATCAGGGATTTCTACAATACTCTCCTCAAAATTACTGAAACGTTCCGGTGTATGTTGATCCATAGAAATATGAATGAGCGCCATCAATGATAATCCTAACTTCTTAGCATTAACAAGTGCGCGATAGCCAATAATTAATCCCGCTTCTTCAAGTGCTCGCACACGGCGTAAACAAGGAGAAGCAGATAGTCGAATGCGTTCAGCCAAATCTTGATTACTTATCCGACCTTCGATTTGTAATATGTTTAGGATCTGCAAATCATAGTTATCAAATTCCATAAAAACTGCTCCTAATTAAATTTATAGTTAATTATGCTTTATAAGTAATAATTTAAGCAATTATATTGCTTTTAATATGGCTTTTGAATACTAAAACGCAAGCACCTGCCAATAAGAACTACGTACAATTTGTTACATAGTATTCAGATAAATTATTCAAGGAGTCAAACCTCATGTTGCAGGATCCATCTACTAAATATCAGCCATTCCCAATGGTAAAATTAAACGATCGTCAATGGCCATCAAAAACCATTACTTCGCCTCCTATTTGGATGAGTACTGATTTACGTGATGGCAATCAATCGCTTTTTGAGCCGATGAATGCCGAGCGTAAAATGCAAATGTTTAAGATGTTATGTGACGTCGGCTTCAAAGAAATTGAAGTGGCGTTTCCTTCTGCATCTAAAACTGATTTTAAGTTTGTGCGAACACTTATAGAAGATAACCATATTCCAGAAGATGTGACAATCGAAGTATTGACGCAGGCGCGCGAGCATCTAATCATTCGCACAATGGAATCACTTAAAGGGGCAAAAAAAGCTATTGTCCATGTTTATAATGCCACCTCAAAACCATTTCGTGATGTTGTCTTTGGCATGACTAAAGAGGATGTTGTTAATATGGCGGTGTCTTCTGTACAGTTAATTAAGTCGTTAGCTGCTAAGCAACCAGAAACACAATGGACGCTTGAATATAGCCCCGAAACCTTTACCGCAACCGAATTAGATTTTGCATTAGCAATCTGTAATGCGGTGACGGATGCATGGGGCGCTACACCTGAAAATAAAGTAATCCTAAATTTGCCGTCGACCGTAGAAATGGCGACGCCGAATATTTATGCCGATCAAATAGAATGGATGCATCGTCATCTTGATCGCCGAGATAGCATTATTTTAAGTCTTCATCCCCATAATGATCGTGGAACTGCGGTCGCGGCAACGGAGTTAGCGATGATGGCAGGTGCTGATCGAGTAGAAGGTTGCATGTTCGGTCATGGTGAACGGACGGGTAATGTTGATATCGTTACGCTTGCCTTAAATTTATACACCCAAGGTATTGCGCCAGGGTTAGATTTTTCAGACATTGATGCGATAGGACGGACGGTTGAAGAATGCACACAATTGCCAATTCATCCTCGACATCCTTATGTGGGCGATTTAGTGTTTACTGCTTTTTCTGGCTCGCACCAAGATGCCATTAAAAAAGGGTTAGCCGTTCAAAAAGACGATGCTATTTGGGCGGTGCCTTATTTGCCGATAGATCCTAAAGATGTGGGACGCAGTTACGATTCGGTAATTCGAGTTAATAGTCAATCAGGTAAGGGTGGCATTGCCTACCTAATGGAATCTGAATATGGGATTGTGATGCCGCGTCGTTTGCAAGTTGAATTTGCCGGTGTTGTGCAGCAGCATACAGATAGTCATGATGGTGAAATAATTGCCGCCGATATTTGGCAACTTTTTGCAGCAACTTATTTAGAGAATGTTAGTGGTACAACGATAAGCTATAACGCTCATCATCTTTACGAAGAAGGTGACAAGCAGTGCATAGATTTGAATATTGGCATTAATGGCGAATCGCATAAGCTAAATGGCAAAGGTAATGGGCCAATTGATGCCGCGGTTCAAGCTATTAAGAATATTGGTTTGATCGTTAATGTGCGAAATTATGAAGAGCGTTCTATGCACTCAACGGTGATGGGTTCAGATGCTAATGCTTGCGCTTTTATACAAATTTCTGATGCCAGCGATCAGGCTATTAAAGAAGTATATGGGGTAGGTATCGATTCAAATATTGTCACCGCCTCATTTAAGGCTTTGATAAGCGCAGTAAATCGTATGAATTAATTCTCATTAGAGCAACGAAAATAGGTGACATTATTTTCGTTGCTAATAGTATTCTGCATCTACCATAAGACAACACTAGTCCCAATTGTAAAAAAAGTAATTCGTGATACGAATGGGCGCTAGCAGAATGCCTTACTAGACATGAGTTAGTTTATAACAAAGAACATTGAGATAGTAAGGTTCGCTTTTGACTTACCTGTGATGATGGATAAATAAATGATCTGCAGAAACATAAGCTAGTTATTGAAACTGATGTGGTTAAATCTCAAATTATTGTAGTGGATCCGTGTAGATTAACTTGTTTTAGCTAACATTAAAGTCTATGACATAGCGAATATGGCTCTTAAGCTGTTTAATATTTAAGTTGATATTACTCAGGTTATGGAGGAAAGACGATAATCTGGAGAGTAAAAAATTTTGAAGTATTCTGCTAGTGTTTTCTAAAAAACATTCCACAAAGTAGATGACAAGTAACCTTAATCAATAATGATTCTCAGAAATATTCATTAAAATCTTGATTGACTATAAGTGTATACCATAGGTCATTACTTTCAATTATTCAGTTAGACTTGAAGTCTAGTGACTAAGGATTGCTCCCTAAATTAGATTAGCCTAAATTTGCCTTTAATGAGTTAACAGGACATATTTTTTGTTTGTTGGTCCATTTGTAGCGAATTTTAAAAGCTCATATATATTAGATAAACTTTCATGGAGAGATTTCAATGTTTAAAAAATCAATACCATTAGCGGTGACAATTGCTATTGCCCTGTCTTCAAGTGCTGTATTTTCAGACACTATGTCCCCCGATTTTTGGTGGCCTGATCAATTAAATCTGAGCTCACTTCGTCAGAATGCTGCAGAGTCAAATCCTATGGCTGAAAATTTCAATTATGCTGCCGAATTTAATACACTTGATCTGGAAGCAGTGAAAAAAGATATTAAAAAGCTAATGAGAACGTCGCAAGACTGGTGGCCAGCAGATTATGGTAACTATGGTCCATTTTTCGTCCGCATGGCTTGGCATAGCGCAGGTGTATATCGTATTTTTGATGGCCGAGGTGGCGCCGATGGAGCTCAACAACGTTTTGATCCTCTAAACAGCTGGCCTGATAATGTAAGCTTGGACAAAGCACGACGTTTGTTATGGCCAATCAAGCAAAAATATGGCCACAAAATTTCATGGGGTGATCTAATGGTACTCACAGGTACTATCTCTATGGAAGCAATGGGCTTTAAAACGCTTGGTTTTGGCGGTGGGCGCATAGACCAATATGAACCTGAAATGGTCAACTGGGGTAAAGAAAAAGAATTTTTATCTGATAAAAAGCGGTACACAGGGGAAAGAAAGCTAGACAAGCCATTAGCTGCAGTTCAGATGGGGCTAATTTATGTTAACCCAGAAGGTCCTGGAGGCATTCCTGACCCTATTTTAGCGGCTGCGGATATACGAACAACTTTCGGTCGCATGGCAATGAATGATGAAGAAACGGTTGCATTAATTGCAGGTGGACATACATTTGGTAAAGCACATGGTGCTCATCCACCAGGAGAATGCGTGGGTAATGAACCCGCTACTGCGGGGTTAGAAGAACAGGGTCTTGGTTGGAAAAATAACTGCGGCAAAGGCAATGCTGAAGATACAGTTTCAAGTGGTTTGGAAGGTGCTTGGACTATATCTCCAACCGCATGGAGCATCAATTATCTGCAAAACCTCATTAATCTGGAATGGGTTAAGACGAAAAGTCCCGCTGGCGCCATCCAATGGACACCTAAGAATGCTCATGAAGTGCAGTTTGTGCCGGATGCACATATCGCAGGTAAGACACATGCACCTATTATGTTCACAACAGATATTGCTCTTAAGGCAGATCCGGAATATCGTAAAATCGTAGAACGTTTTCTGGATAATTCAGAAGAGTTTGAACTTGCTTTTGCTAAAGCTTGGTTTAAGTTGACGCATCGTGATATGGGACCAAGAGCACATTTACTTGGCCCTGATGTGCCGGAAGCGCAAATATGGCAGGATCCTATTCCAGACGTTGATTACCACTTAGTTGATGCTAACGATGTCAAAAAACTGAAATTAACGATCATTGATTCAGGATTGACTATACCCCAACTAGTTAGAACTGCCTGGGGATCGGCTGCTAGTTTCCGTGACACGGATTATCGCGGTGGTGCCAATGGTGCTCGCATTCGACTCGCGCCAGAAAAAGACTGGCCGGTTAACAGCCCAAAAGAATTGGCTAAAGTGCTGAAAACACTTGAAGTTATTCAGACTGATTTTAATAATAAAGCTGGTGATAAACAAATATCACTTGCTGATCTCATTGTATTGGGAGGCGCTACAGCTATTGAAAAGGCTGCCAAAGATGCGGGTTACGTTGTGAGCGTTGCATTCACTCCGGGACGTGCAGATACAACTCAAGAACTCACTGATGTGAAGTCATTCGCAGTACTTGAGCCAACGGCCGATGGATTTCGTAATTACTTCAGTCTGGAAAGCGCTCAATCACCGGCAGAAATGATGGTCGAGAGTGCAAACTTATTGAGCTTAACGGTACCTGAAATGAGTGTTTTAGTCGGCGGTATGCGGACATTAAATGCCAATGCTGAAGGAGCTTCACATGGTGTATTAACTAACCAACCTGGAACTTTAAGTAATGACTTTTTCGTTAATTTACTCGATATGTCTACACAATGGACAAAATCATCTAAAAATGCAGGAATTTATCAAGGACTTGATCGTAAAACGGGCAAGATTAAATGGACAGCAACCCCGGTAGATCTAGTCTTTGGCTCTAACAATGAGTTGCGTGCGGTAGCAGAAGTTTATGCCTCTGATGATGCAAAGCAGAAATTTGTTAATGACTTTGTTGACGCGTGGGTCAAGGTAATGACCCTCGATCGCTTCGACTTAACTAGTCGTAGCTAAACCTAAAAGCATCGGCACAGTCACGAAATATCCATAGGACGATTATGTGATTTCGGGGCTGTGTCAAATCTAGAACTTTCATGAACACACAATCTGCATATAAAGATTTAAACATTCATTATCAATTGGTGATAACTAAATATATCAATCCGTTTGCTGATGATATCTGAATTTACTTAATGATAAATACTATAAGGTTCCACTTAACGAAAATGCTTGAACAGCACTAAAGTACCTCATAGAGCTTGATTCTATCTAGGTGGTTATATAAGGTTAGTTGCTATTAAATCTAAATAATGTGGATTTTAGTTAAGTCTTAATCGAGGCATAAATAAAAACGTTCAATGGCATAACTCACTGTAAAGCATGTCAAGCCTTACCTACTGTAAGGATTGGGACTATGGGGATATCCGACTGTATGTTTCTTTGGTACCCTAATATTTGACATTATACTTAAAAGAGGATTTTCCGAACTGGTGTAAGTGACTTTTTATAAGATGCCAAGAGCTGAATACAAATGGTAATACAATGAAACAGCGACGATATCCTAAGATAGTAGCTTATACTTTAAACCTGCTTGGCATAAAGTCTTTGATACAGTCCTTCTTGGTCCATTAAAGAATCATGGTCGCCATCCATCATGATCTCACCACCATCAAATACGACTATCCTATCAGCTTGTTTCACCGCGCTTAAACGATGTGCAATGATGATCGTCGTACGATTTTTCAAATAGCTTTCAAGAGCATTATGTAACTGAAATTCGGTATCGCTATCTAATGAAGACGTCGCTTCATCTAACACCACCACGCTGGGGTTAATTAACACCATTCGAGCTATGGCTAAACGTTGCCGTTGTCCACCCGATAACTTAACGCCATCTCGGCCAATAATCGTATCAAGTTGTTTAGGCATAGCTTGAATGACACTTTCTAACTGGGCAATGCTAATGGCTTGCCAAATAGCATTATCATCATAATTTCGGCCCATAGTAATATTGTGACGAATACTATCATTAAATAAAGCTGGGCTTTGTAAGACGGTGGCAACATGTTCACGTACAGTCGCTAAGCCAATCTCACTAACGGGGATTTCATTAAAAAATACCATGCCTTTATCGGCGGGATACAAACCCAGCAAGACATTGACCAATGTAGATTTACCTGCACCACTTGCACCGACCAATGCAATTTTTTCACCAGCTTTAATATTAAGCGAAACCCCATTGAGTACTTTAGTATTCTCACCATAACGAAAATGCAGATCCTCAATGCGAATACTGCATGGTCTGCCTACTTCAAATGGATTAATATTACTAGGATACTGCTGTTCTTGTTTCATCGAGAACAAGTTATTAAGACGCGTGACTGCAGCACTAGCAGAATAAAATGAAAATTGAATATTGAGGATTTCTTGTACTGGTCCCATCATGAACCAAAGATAACCAAACACTGCAAACATCTGACCAATCGACAGATCTGAAAATACCACCATTAACATCGCAACGGCTCGAAACACATCAAAGCCAAATAAAAAAATCACAAACGATAAGCGACTAGCAGCATCGCTTTTCCAAGCAAATTCAGAAGCATGATTTCTAAGCCGACGCGCATTATTAATAACGCGGCTCAGATAATAGTTTTCACGATTAGCAGCGCGCACTTGTTGGACTGCATCTAATGTTTCAGCAAGGCTTTGTTGAAAGATTTCAAAGGCTGAATTTTCATTCTTTTTCAATTCCTTAACGTGTTTACCAACCACAGTAGTGAAGTAGATAACCAGTGGATTTAGAAATAAAATAAGCAGTGCTAACTGCCAGTGTAAAAACAATAAAATAAAGGCAGTGCCAATAATGCTAAGGGTCGCCACAATCGATCGACTGATCGTATTGCCAATAAAGTTATCGATAACTTCAATATCTGTGACAAAATGCGATGCGATACCAGCACTACCACGCGTTTCATATTCACTAATTGCGATGGTACCTAAACGTCGAATCAAATTTTTACGTATGCGATAAGTGATGCGTTTTGCAATTAGTGTGAAATAGCGAGATTGAACGACATTTAACAATACAGATGCGATGCGTAATACTAAGGTCAATAATAAAACGGCTAACACATATAAAATGGGGCCATGCCACAATTCAGGGGTTAATCTTTGTATAAAATGAACCGTAATCCCCGGTTTATTGAGCAAGACTTCATCCACAATCAATGGTAATAATAATGGGACAGGCACAGCACAAAGTGTCGCTAACACGGCAATTAAATTAGCTTTTATTAAATGTTTTTTATAACCAAACGCTTGTTTTATTAAGCCTTTTAACTCGTAACTATTTTGTTGTGACATTGGCTCTCGTATATTGTCAAAGGTAGTCATGCATACCGTTGATGTAAATTATACATTGTTAAGATTTTGTTAACATTAGCTGAAAATTATTTGCAAAATTAGTCGAGCTTACCTAATAAAAAACTATCTACAAAAAAAATAATTGGGACTGGATAAATTTTATATTCTGAAGAGTCAAACTGTCGTTACTTTAAGTCTTAAAATTAAAAATTTTAAGTTGTACTATCCCATTATTACTATAAAATTATGATTTAGTTGTTTATTTAAAAAAGTCTACTCGGCTCAAATTTGTTAAATATTAAATAGGAAAAATAATGAAACGAATAATGTTATTTATTATGACCAATATCGCTATTATGGTGGTGCTGAGCATTACGTTGAGATTACTCGGCGTCGACAGTATTTTACAAGAAAATGGTTCAGATCTTAATATTCAGTCATTAGTGATACTTTCCGGCGTCATTGGTTTCGGTGGTTCATTCATTTCATTACTAATTTCAAAATGGATGGCTAAACGAATGACTGGAGCAGTTGTCATTACTAATCCAACGACCAATATGGAAAAGTGGCTCATTAGTACTGTTGAAAAACAATCAAAAATTGTCGGTATTAAAATGCCGGAAGTTGCCATTTTTCCATCACATGAAATGAATGCATTTGCTACTGGTGCCACAAAAAATTCGGCGCTAATGGCTGTATCCCAAGGTTTACTAGATAACATGGCACAAGGTGAAATTGAAGCGGTAGTAGGGCATGAAATGAGCCATATTGCCAATGGTGACATGGTGACATTGGCATTGATCCAAGGTGTTGTTAATACCTTCGTTGTGTTTTTATCACGAATTGTTGGTCATATTGTTGACCGTGTTATCTTAAAAAATGATCAAGGGCATGGCGTAGGCTACTTTGTCACAGTCATTGTATCTCAGGTCATTTTATCCGTACTTGCATCAATCATTGTGATGTATTTTTCAAGAAAACGTGAGTTCATTGCAGATACTGGTGGTGCTGATTTAGCCGGTCATCAAAACATGATCAATGCACTCAAACGTCTTGGACAGGTAAAAGAGCCGGCAGCATTGCCAGAGCAAATGGCAGCGTTTGGTATTAATGACAAAAGTGGAATTATGTCTTTGTTTTCATCACATCCACCTATTGAAGCAAGAATTGAAGCTTTACAACAGCGTGCTGTTCGTCGTTCATAAATCAACATTCTTATAAAGATAAAGAAAAAAGCCATCATAATTGAGATGGCTTTTTTTAGATAAGTTAAGCGCTGTTGTCGCTTAACTATTGTAATTAACGCTGGTTAGCTTTGCGACGAAATCCCATAAAACCTAACATTGCTGGTGCGAATAACAAGGCAGCAGGCGGAATTGGGACAGCGCTAATGTTCTGAGAAAGAACGATTAATTTAGATTGGTCACCACCAAGAGCAAACTCATCTTGAAGCTGTTCTGCCACTAAATAAATCGTCCCATTAGCATCTATAGTGACACCCTCAATACCGTTATTTGTTAATATCATTGATAAATCAAGGGTACTTAATAAGTTTCCCGAACGATCCGTGGTCACTAGTTTGCGTGATCCTAAGCTTAATATCAATAAATCATCACTGCCTAAAATACCTAAGGTTTGCACATCAGACAACGTAGATAAGCCCAGCGAAAGCGGATTAAATGCTTCTACCATTGTAGATAATCCACCACCATTTGGAGAAACACCTTGTTTTGGCAAGTCTGATGGTAAACCACCCATAGCAGCTGAAAAGGTTAATGTGCCAGCGTTTACTGCCTGTGGGGATTCTTGTTTTACGGTGACAAAACTTCCATCACGAGGATCATAGCTAATACCTTCAATCCCGCTGTTTTTAACTTCAGTATCGCTCATCGATACGAAGTTATCCGCTAATGTGGCGATCCCCTTATCTCTGTAATCAAACTGATATGCATCTTGTAAGCGTTCTTCACTAACCACTAACTTGCCATTACCAATATATGTCAAGCCTTCAGTGTCATGTTTGGTGCTGCCCGTACCAGCCCAATTAAAATCCATGTAGCCCAAGGTTTGGCCAGTCAATGTTGTTTCAATTACGCCCGTACCTTCATCACCTAAGAAGAAAAGTGAATTACGATCAGCAGCATACGTCACTGCAGATGCCTCTAAGCCAGAAATTCCTCCACTGCTACCATTCAAAATGTCGAGATTATAGATGGCGCTGACGGAGTAGATGTGTAAATTGGGAGTGCCTGCAGCTTGGACAGTATTCATTGTAATTAAAACTGTCGATAGTGCAAATATTAGCTTTTGATATCTCATTGTTATCTCTTCTTTTTGATATGAAGTCAGCATACTAGAGTGCTGATAGTCTTGTGAAAGGGCCGAAAAATAGCGTTCTTTTGTGCTAAATTTAATTCATTTATAGCTAAATGATTAGCATTAGTTAATCCAATCTAATAACGGTTAGCAGAAGCAATCTATTGTTAGCCTACAGGAGTAATATGACAAATTCGTGTCACAAAATATGCGGTGTAGTTCGTCTCAATTGATCAGATAAGCGCTGTTTTTAGTGGAACTATTTTTGGAAGGGTAGTGGAGGATATGTTAGACGATTAGCCTTCATAATATGGTGGCGCCGTTTTTATGAAAGCATTAGTCTTAAATGTGGCCTGGTACTTTTTATATCACAATGAGCAATCGATTGATTGTAAGAAAAGCTGATTAGCTGAATATGAAGAATGAATTAATTCAATGTTGATGTAATTTATGTATTAACGCTGGAATTTCGCTTGGGTGTAACACGGTATGGTGAGGGTTGATGCCAAGCTCAGCATCTAATGGTTGTTGATGTTGAACCCATACTGAGGTAATGCCACTGTTGTGTGCTCCAACTATATCAGCCGCTAGACTGTCGCCGACATGTACTGCCTCATGAGCTTGGCAATTGGCAAGTTTAAGTGCTTTATTAAAGATTGAAGGTGCTGGTTTTTGCTCAGGCTCTTGACCACCGATAATGATGTGATCGACATGCTCAGCAAGATTCACTCGTTCAACTTTGGGAACTTGTGAAAACTCGGGCCCGTTGGTGATAACCACTAGCGTAAATAATTTTCGAGCTTCAACTAGAAACGCTGCAATGCCAGGGTAGAAATCAAACGCCTTGAGGCGATCACTATCAAACTTATTTTGTAGTGCTTGAGCAGTTTCATTGCTGATATTATCCACGTTTCGTTCTGTCAGTAAGTCGCGAATTAGTTGGAGTCGAAATGTTTCTTCATTTTGCTGCGTAATAATCGGCATATATCGCTCGCGCTGGCTGTCGCTCCAGTCGCGGTAGATACCTGCAACATACGCATCGGCAAACGCCTGACCATCCAAGTGCGCGCCGTACGTAGTCTCAATATGATCAGCCATCAATTTTTTTGCTTGCTTATTAGCACCTTGAGTATCGCATAGGGTTTCATCGAGATCGAGAAAAAGAGCTTTGAGCATTGGTGACTCCAAAAGATATTATAAACATGCTAATAATAATAAAACACAACGAACTCAGAACTCAGTTGCAAACAAAAAATACAACTAACAACTCATTAAGTTTAATATTAATAAGCTGTTAGATTTTAATCTAGTCGCACATATACCTAACTCACAAAGAAAGCTAAAACGACCACGTTTATTAATGATTATGGCTAGGATGGACGTGTTAATTATAAACTCAAGAACAGCGATAGACCATTCTGTATGATAATAATGAACTTTATTTTATAATTGATCTTGAGAAGTTTGATATTATTTTCAAGCGGTTAAAAGCACATTTAACAAAGTTGCCTCCATTGTGTTTAAAGCGTTTCTTCAATGCTTTTTTTACTTCCCAAGAGCCTTTGTAGCCTAATGGGAATACAACTAAGTCACCTGCTTTGAATGTAGTTGGGGCGCTGCCATCGGCAGGTGTCATTTCACATTCGCCTTCTACAATAAGTGCTGTTTCTGTGGTGACGAATTCCCATGGAAATATAGATTTTTCTTTTTCCCATATTGGCCAGTGAGCAACCCCCATTTGTTTCAAAAGCGCTTTACTTGGGTTGCTATCGACGGTAATTGTTTTCATGTTTTTCCTATTGTTAGATTTATGATGAGGATCAGACTGATTTAAGATGTGCCATGGTATGTTGTTTAGGCTGTTTTGCCTATGTTTTAAGGATAATAAGAATAAATTAATGAGGTTGCTAGGTCAGATTAGACAAAAAAGCCATCTCAGATGAGATGGCTTTAGTTTTGTACATTAGATTAAATACTAGTCGTTAATGAATCAGCATAATGAGCAGAATTTAAACGAATTCTTTGCGACGACGTAAGCCTAAGAAACCCAACAATACTGGTGCAAACAATAGAGCTGCCACTGGGATAACTGCATTGGGAGAAAAAATATCTCCCAGAATTCCACCAAATATGTAATGCTAGTTTGTCTATATATTATAGAAACCAAAGGAGCCACTATTAAATACCCGTAATACTTAGCTCCAATGCAGTGTCGACAAAAATTTTTATTAATAAAGTTGTGGAAATTAAGTCAAGACCATAACAATTCCTCTTAATAGGAAAATAATTATATAAATGTGTTGAAATGAAGTAATTTATTGAGTTTTGTTTTGATAATGCTCTCCTGATTTAGATTCAACTCAGCTGTTTTTTATGTTCACGAGCAATAGATCAGTAGCTTTACGTTGATAATTAACTTTAAAATTTTCAGTTAACCTTATGATTTTTATGATGTTACATTAAGTAGGGCTTATATTTTAATATACAAAATTAATGCTAAATCACACTGCCTTTTGTAGTCAAATATTTTAAGATTTGGAGCAAATTTCATTCATCTAACTTTATTTAGATTAGCAGCATGGTAAGATTGAGTCTGTGATTTCAGCAATAATTTTAGTAATTTGATCTATCCACATAGTAGAACTAAGTCGATAGTCGAGCCGACTATCAACAAAATTTCAGGGATTTATATCGTCTAGATGACTTGCGTCTGTTAATTTAAATTTCGCAACAAAAGCATAGGTGGGACTTTTAAAACTGTCCTACTAGCAAATAATCCTATAGCTGAAATAAGTAAGACTCCAATCATGGGACCTAAGCCCCACAATAATGGATGCCATACTGCTTGAGATTTAAATACAAAAACTTGCAAAGCATACAGACAAACTTCAGCTCCCGCCGCCGCTATAAGCCCAGAAAATAGTCCCAGTGCTCCAAATTCTATAAAAAGAGCCTGCCGAACTAGTGCTTTTCTTGCACCCAACACCCGTAACAATGCACCTTCTTCTAATCGCTCTTCTAATGTAGAACGCACGCTAGCGAGTAATACCAAGCCACCTGCACTCAAAATGCATAACAATACCAACTGAATAGCTTGAGATAATTGTTCTATGATGGTTTGTATTTGTTTTAGCAAATCACCGACATTGAGAATAGAAACAGTAGGGTACTCAGACATCGCTTTATAAAAAGTCTGAGCATTGTCATCGCTAATAAATACACTACTCACAAAGTTAGCTGGAGAGTTCTGTAATGATGCTTTGGGCAAAATTAAATAAAAATTAGGCTGCATTGATCCCCAATCAACTGTACGAATTGACGTAATAGGTAAGGTAACTACATTACCGCCAATGTTTATACTCAATATATCACCCATACTCAAATTTGCTTCTTGTGCGGCATTTTTCTCAATAGAGAGCCCATTAGCCGCAAAGTCACCAGATACAAGTTCATTACCTTTACCCAGAATTGATGACCATGTGAGGTTAAGTTCTCGCTCATATATTTCTGGCTGACCTTTATCTTCAGGAAAGAGTGACTGGATAGATGTACCATTGACCGATACGACGCGACCACGAACCATTGGATACCAATCTGATTTCGAAATCTTTAATTCATCGGTTGCAGCATTGATTCGATCGATTTGATCGGCTTGAACATTAAATAAATAATGATTAGGGGCATCATCTGGTAATTGTTGTTGCCAATCGGCGAGTAGGCTGGTTTTCACGCCGACTAATATCAAGCCCAACATGATGATCAACGTAAACACTAGTAGTTGAAAAAGGTTAGGTACCAGTCTTCGATAAAGTGAGGCTAAACCAATCTGCCAGCCACTAGTTGCACCTGATGTTAAAGAGCGTCCCAACCGAAATACAATATAACCTAAAAATGTTACTAAAATACCAATACCTAATATTGCCAGCATCATAATAGTTGGCAATATAAATCCATTTGTATATAGACACATAAGTCCATACATACCCACAAAGCCGATGCTATAAATAAATAAGGTATTTTGCTCAAGTTTTACGCTTGGTTGTAATACGGACATGGGTGATATTTTGATAAGACGCTGCATCAGTGGCAAGCAGAAGGCCATCATTGAAATGAAGCCAGTCGTAACGCCCAACCATAACCGACTGATTGACGGTTCAGGCAACGAAGCCGACATTAAGCCAGATAATAGCGATGAAATAATACTCTGTACGCCCCAGCCTACAGCTAAGCCTATCGTAGCACCCATTATAAAGACTAAGATAAATTGGATAAAAAACATCCTAATCAACGACTTTGGCGTGGCACCTAAGGTTTTTAATATCGCAACTTGCAGTAAATGCCGCTTTACGAATCGAGCCGATGCGAGTGCCATTGCTATCCCCGATAGAATAACGGCTAATGTTCCTGCCAATAATAAGAAGGATTCTGCTTTACCAATGGTGTCACCAATGCGTTCACCTTTTTGTGTCGGTGTTCGCCAGCGTTGTCCCTCGTTTAATTGCGGTGTTACCCAAGTTTCATAATCATTAAGATCGTTGCGATCTCCAGCTAATAAAAGCGAGTAACGGACACGGCTGCCAGGAATAATGACTTGAGTCGCTGCTAGATCTGCCATATTCATCACCGCACGCGGTGCAATAGCAAAGGCTGAGCTACTAGAACCGGGGTCTCTCACTAAATACTTGGCAACCGTTAATTTTGATTCACCGACTTCGACTTGATCACCAATTTTAACTTTTAATAAACTTGCTAATCTTGATGACAACCAAACTTGGCCTTTTTGTGGCGGTTGAGTAAACGATTGTCCGGCACCAAACAACGTATCGTCCACTAAATAAGCACCTTTAAGGGGATAACCATCCGTTACTGCACTCAGTTGACTGAGTTGTAAGGCATCGCCTGCAAATATCATCGTGCTAAATGAGGTATTCTCAGCCTGTTCAAGTGTCAATTCATTTGCTTTGACTAGCCAGTCTTTCGAAATTTCATCATCTGAACTTATTAAACGATCAGCAGCCAACAGATTAGCAGACTCTTGTTCGAAGGAAAGTTGTAATCTATCGATAAATAGACTGATTGCTGTAACAGTGCCAACTGAAATGATCAGCGCAATGATAAGAGTGAGGATATCGCCGCTACGTAGATCTCTTAATAATAATCGTAATGCAAAATTCATTACATTTTTTCCACTAGTTGACCGGCAGACATCACCAGCTGACGATCACATTTCTGAGCCAGTTCATTATCATGAGTAACCATTACTAATGTGGTGCCTAGAGACTTGTTAAGGTCAAAAAGCAGATCAATAATAATTTTGCCATTACCCGCATCGAGATTACCAGTAGGTTCATCGGCAAAAAGAATTTTAGGGTTAGACGCGAAGGCACGAGCAATAGCCACGCGTTGTTGTTCACCGCCAGAAAGTTGATTTGGATAATGTGTTAAACGATGAGCTAAGCCGACTTTATCTAATAATACTTCTGCTTTTATACGTGCATCTTTATCACCCTTTAGCTCTACTGGCAGCATGACATTCTCAATCGCTTGCAAGCTTGGCAAAAGGTGGAAAGATTGAAAAACAAACCCTACATATTGTCCACGCATTAAGGCGCGTTGCTCTTCATTTAGGCTAGAAAATGCCTGATCATAAAGCGTTATTTCACCAGAAGTATTAACATCTAGTCCGGCTAATAAACCGAGTAAAGTCGACTTGCCAGATCCAGAAGCACCAACGATTGCAACTGATTCACCTTCCTTGATGTCAATATTGATTCCGTTCAATATTGTTAAATTTCCTGTATTTGCAGTAACAATATGAGTTAAATTTGTTACTTTAATCGCAGTTTTTACAGCCATGTTGTTTCACTCTAAATATAAGGTATTTATGTTTTTTAAAAGACAATCGTTACTTTTTTTATCCATTAGTTTGTTGTTCACTAATGTGACTTTCGCATCTACATTACTCGTTATGGGTGATAGCCTAAGTGCAGCACACAACCTACGACAAGAAGCGGGATGGGTTAGTTTACTCGAAAATAAACTTTCTAAAACTAATCCTGAAATTAAAGTTGTGAATGCTAGTGTCAGCGGTGAAACGACGCAAGGTGGGTCATCGCGCTTTACTCAGCTGCTATCTGAATACAAACCAAATTGGATTATCTTAGAGCTGGGTGCTAATGATGCTTTACGAGGTTATCCTTTAGATAAAACGACTACAAATCTCGAAAATATGATTGAACAAGCTCAGAAGTCGAATGCAAAGATACTGCTGATTGGTAATAAGATCCCACAAAATTACGGTAAACGTTATACAGAAATGTTTTTTAATTTATATGAGAATATTGCCAATAAATACTCGATAAGTTATTTGCCATTTATGCTGGAGGGCGTTGCACTTAATAAAAGCTTGATGCAAGAGGATGGATTGCATCCTAATAAGGACGGCCAACCCATTGTATTACAAAATATTTTACCCATGTTAGAATCGTTGCTAGATGATAAGCAGTAGATAGATAACATCTGTAAAATCTCTATTTGAATTATTAAAGTATTTTTAGGAATAAAGGTTAAGCATAAGATGTTTTTTAAAGTTAGTCGTTGCTAGTCGCTTAATGACCTCTCTACACTTATAAATATATTTATAAGTAAGGATTAGCTATCAAATAGGATGAAATTAAATTATTTTATCAAGCCGTAGTAAAACAAATATCATCTTCAATAATATACAATATTGCTATTATCACTATATATAAAGCAGAAAAATCATGAGTTCATCTACACCTAATTCAGAAAATGCTAATGATCTAAATCAACTCGTACCCTGCAGAGGCTGTACAAAAGAGTGTAAGTACATCACTAGATGTGAAGGAAAGCCTTGGCGCATGAGTGAGGCTACGATATTAGCAATGCTAGCCGATTCGAAAACAGACAATCAAACGCGTTGATATCTTCTTGGATAGATTGTTGTCATTTTGATAAATTATTGAGCGAAATCTAGTTATGAGTGTTGATACAAATAAATTAGTGTGGATAACCGGTGGTGGTTCTGGAATAGGCAAAGCTCTAGCAATAGCTTTATCGGCTCTAGGTTGGCATGTCATTATTTCTGGCAGAACAGCGTCAAAACTTCAATTGCTTTCAGAAAAGTATCCAACGATTGATTATTTGACGCTTGATGTTACGGATAAGATTGCAAATCAGAGTGTATTCGACAATATTTTAGAGCAGTGGGGGTGTCCGTCATTAGTCATTCTCAATGCGGGTGCCTACACGCCAATGCCTGCTGACAGTTTCGATTTAGACTTAATCTACAAACTTAACTCAGTCAATTATCTCGGGGTAATAAATGGTTTGGCCAGTGTGTTGCCATCGATGAGAACTCAACAAACAGGACAAATATTATTGATGTCAAGTGTGGCGGGTTATCGTGGCTTACCTGATGCCGCACCGTATGGCGCGACAAAAGCTGCTTTAATAAATTTTGCTGAAGCCTTACATATGCCACTTAAAAAAGAAGGCGTATTACTGCGAGTGGTAAATCCAGGGTTTGTTGTAACTGAGCTAACCGAGCAAAACGACTTTAAAATGCCGGCACAAATTTCCGCTGAAAAAGCCGCACAGAATATTATTGATGCCTTAGATAATGACAATTTTGAAATCACCTTTCCTAAGCGATTTACTTACATTCTAAAGTTATTTCGTTGCGTACCTTATAGTTGGTATTTCTTTCTTGTCACAAAATTAATAGGGAAATAGGCTGAGATGGCCGATCTTCAACTCGCTTTGAATAAATATGTGTCTTTCTATGAAAATTTGAATGTGAACAATCTTCAGCAAATAGACAGCATTTTTACAGCAAACGCACATTTCAAAGATCCGTTTAATGATGTCTTCGGCATAAATAAAATTCATACTGTTTTCAAAAACATGTTTAGTGACCTCGACAAGCCCACTTTCTTAGTTGATGAGGTCGTATTGAATAAAAATATTGCTTATCTTAAGTGGCAATTTAATGCTCAATTGAAAGATAAACCGATATTAATAGTCGGTTTAAGCAGAGTCATCTTTAATGATCAAGGCTTAGTTTCAGAACACGTTGACTATTGGGACGCAAGCGAACAGTTTTATATGAAACTACCCATCCTAGGGTCTGTACTTAAGTTTATTCAACGCAAAGTAAGTATTAGTTAGACCATTTCAGTAATGCATCGCGAACATCGTCGGACAATGGGTTATCTGCCAGCCATAGTCCCACATAATACTTTGCAAAGTCTAAGCTAGGATTTTGATAACGTAATTTGTCATTAAAATAGAGTGACAAACCTGACTCTGGTCTAATATCGATTCTAAATCTATCTCCTTCTTTTACGTCTTGATAAGAATGATGCAGCTGTTCAACAGAGGTATGGAATTGTTGATTTACCTTTTCTGTATGTTGACGTTGCAGTGCCACGTTCGCAGCTTCGATTAATTGATCTTTTTTAACATCGACCAGATAACGTATTTCAAGTGTTATTGGGATGTCTTTTTTTAATATATCTCTTGGTTTAGTATCAACATCTGCATACAATCCTGCATCATAGACGGTGACAAAGACCATCCATTTTGCGGTCGCCGTTGATTTTAACTCAAGACTATCTCTGATGGGCTGAAAGTCGGGATTAGAGACGGGCGTTGCGTACGCCATAGACATAAATAAAGCAGACATAAAAAAGAATATTAGACGCATATCAATTAACCCTATTTTTGAAACATTAGCGTGACTTCACCAAGGTAAATACCGAACTTCGTCATTTTTGCTTTATTAATCATCACGCCGTCTGGTTGTAAATACATCCAATCATCAAACTTAACTTTCACGGTGCCATCTTTATAAGGCAAGTTCATGATGTATGACCAATTTAAAGCATTACCGTAAGATTTACCGGTAGCTTTACCCACAACATCGCCAGCAGTTCCCTCGTAAGAATGTTCATCCAGTTTAGTAATTGTCCAAACTCGCTGCTCAGTTTTGCCATCACTATAAAGAAAGTTTTCTTCTAGGGTTAATTTACCATCGTTCATTTTTCCTGTGATATCGACAGTAAATTGTTTTTCAATTTGACCATTACGACCTTGAAAGAACCCCCAAGCTTGAGTGTGGCCAACAAAGTAATCTTCTATGATGAAACGAGGAGTTGTATCACGGTAGCTTTCAACGGTCATAGTGCTGCATCCAGATAAAAAAACAAGTAGTAGTAAGAAATAATTTTTCATTGGAAAGTTCCTCATTCAAGTTGTTGACGTAGTACATGGTGTTGCTCGCGATCTAAAGGAAATCTCCATATCGACCATGCAGCAATTAGTTTAAATGGAATAGGCATTAAACCATATAATAACGAAAGCGCTAATGTATTATTGCTAACAGATGTAGAAGTAGTATCAAATCCTAATAAAGTTAATAAAGGAAATGCGATACCAACAGCTAACGCTAGCGATAATTTAGTTGTCATGCCCCAAATACCAAAGAAAAGTCCACTGCGTTGACCACCCCCTTTGATTTTATCGATATCGATGACGTCTGCTTGGATTGAGGCAGGTAGCGCCATATCGATTCCTAGACTTAGTCCTGATAAAATACAAATCACTAAAAATGCAGTCACATCACCTTGGCCTAAAAAAGGCACCCACATAAAGATCCCCACCGCCCACAGCATTGATATACTCCAAATTCGATGTTTACTGAAACGCTTAGATAAAGATAAACCTATAGGTAACCCAATGAGTCCACTCAAGAAATAAGCTGTTAACAGCATGCCAAACTGATCCGGTGCAACTAATACGTAGCTCACAAATAACAAAAACAACGTGGCGGGCAATCCATTCGCAATTCCATTCATTAAATAAGCAAATAATAATCGCTTAAACAATAGATTTTCATTTATTAGTGATAATCCCGCCCGAAATTTGATCGGTTGAGAACGTGATGTCATGGGATACTCTTTGACATTGAACAAGCAGATGATAATTGTGATCGGTAAGATGACGACTAAAAACTGTGCCAATACACTTAATGCTTCACCCGGTTGGTCACTAGTGAATCCCATAGCAAGTGGCAACCCTGCAGCAATCAAAGTGCCTAATAAAGCTAATGTTTCTCTACTTGCTGTGATTACACTACGTTGATCATAATCTGTTGATAATTCTGCTCCCCAAGCAGTATAGGGCAATGTTATCAAACTCCAAGCTAAATAGACCAATATACTCCAAGATAATAACCACCATATACCAGCATCAGCGGGGGGAATAAATAATGCCCATACGGCTATTAAAAGTAGAGGCGATGCTATGGCTATTAACCATTTCCGACGAGAGTGTAAGGGTAACCAATCAGATAGCATGCCAATTAAAGGATCTGAAATGACATCGGTAATTCGTGAAATTAATAAGATACTGCCGACAAGGGTAAGACCCAAACCAAGTTGATCAGCATAAAACGTCGGTAGATAAATAAAAAGCGGCAAGCCTAATGCCGCCAGAGGCAATGCTGGCAGCCCATAAAACCAATAATGGATCTTTTTTGTTAACATTTACAGCGGTTTTGACATCAAATACTGATAGACACCAGTATGCTTAATACGGAAACCCGCTTCACAATAAGATAAATAATAGCGCCACATGTTGATAAAACGCTGATCATAGCCGAGCGCTTCAACTTGATGAACAACAGCATTAAAACGTTCATGCCAAACTTTAACTGTCCGTTCATAATCATGACCATAATCTGTCGCTTTGTCGATGATTAATCCAGCTTTATCTGCATGTTTTGCAAAAACTTCAGGAGAGGGCAACATGCCTCCGGGGAATATATAAAGCTGAATAAAATCAACATTTTGTCTGTAATAATCGAAATTTTTATCATCAATCGTAATTACTTGTAAGGCGACTCTTCCACCTGGTTTCAACCTTGAATACAACATATTGAAATAGCCGGGCCAATAACGCTCACCCACGGCTTCAAACATTTCAATACTGACAATGTGATCGTACTCACCATTGAGCTTTCGGTAATCTTGTAATTTAATTTCAACTAAATCGCTTAAACCTGCATTCGAAATACGTTGTTGAGCCCATGCTAATTGCTCGTTCGATAAAGTAATGCCTGTTACACGAAAACCTTTCTGAGCTGCAAATTCAGCAAAGCCACCCCAACCGCAACCCACTTCTAGAATATGTTCACCCGGTCTTGCATCCAGTGATTGGAGTAATTGTTGATATTTACGCAATTGTGCTTGCTCAAGTGATTCATCTTCAGATAAGAAGATAGCACTGGAATATGTCATGGTTGAATCTAACCACAGTTTGTAAAAATCATTGCCTAAATCATAGTGGGCAGAGATATTGCGTTTACTTCCTTGTTCACTATTGTGTCGAACTAAATGGCGTAAGCGATTGAACCATTTAACAAAAAAGTTTGATTGTAATGCCTGGAATAGGCTTTCTAAGTTTAGTGCACCCCAATATAATAAGGTAGATAAATCTTCCGTCTCCCAATCGCCACTTATATAAGATTCAGCAAACCCAAGCTCACCATGACGACTGAAACGTTTGATCATTTGAACAGGGTGGTGGACTTGAATGTGTGCATTTGGTCCGGTATGTGTTGCCTGCAATAAGTAGATTTCATCACCAAACGTAATATGTAAAGTACCGACCTTACAATTAGATAGCAATTTGTATAACAATCTCACCGCGATGGGTGCATTTGAATTAGGTAACAATGTTACTTCGGTGTTTTGATAAGCCATTCGCTTTTGACCTCTTTTTGTTGTTTTTTATCATAGGAGTGAAATTGTCCACCACGAAGCCAAATCTTTAATGCATGCCAATGAATCATCAACATGATTTTAAATGACATCATCGGCATCATAAAAAATGCACGCAATAGCTTAGGATTTGTCATGGGCTCGGTTGCTGCTGTTTGCGATGCAATTAAATGAAGCACGCCATCTTGATATTCATTTATTAAAATGCCTAATGTGGATGATGATTTGGTGAATTTAAAATGGTACTGCTGATTCATGTTTATAAAGGGTGAAACATGAAAGCGCTTATCAGCGATACACGTAACAGGCCAACTGAGTGAATTTCCATTGTCATGATGAACGTAGTGATAAAGACCGCCAAAAGTGTTTCTAACCTCACTGATAATCGCCACGGTATCACCCACGGTATTTTCACAGTACCACACAGAAATAGGATTAAAGCTATAGCCAAGTACCCTTGGAAAGCATAAAAGCTGCACGCGACCTATATCGTTTAATCCGCTTTCAGCTAAGGTTTTTATAAGCCAAGAACGCCATGAAGAATCATCGCAAGCACCATGATCTTTTGTGTATACACTCAGTAAGTTAAAACGATTATAACTAAACCATCTCATTGTTTTAGTATCTTGCTCAACAGTATCAATATCGAGCAATAAACCAAACACCTTATAATTAAAGCGATAGCGCATTGGCATCATTCGTTGATGCATCACGTTGCCAAAATATAATTGACTACTCATACATTGGCACCCTTTGTGTCATCAGACCACGGAATATCAATGCCAAAAGCTCTGGCAACTGATACAGCAGCACTTAATGCATCCTCATGAAAACCATAACCAAAATAACTACCAGCATACCAAGTGTTTTGTTTACCTTGGAGACAATGTAATTGCTTTTGAGCCAACATCGCTTGATTATCAAAAACTGGATGCATGTAATGAATCCGTTTAAGTATTTTTGTAGGATCAGGAGCTATTATAGGGTTCAAACTAACAAAGTAGTTTGAAGTTGTATCAAGGTGCTGCAACGCGTTCATCCAGTAACTGACTGAAACGGCTGGCGTAAGATCATCACTTTTATTAGCTAGATAATTCCAACAAGACCATACAGACTTGAGTTTAGGCATGAGTCGTTGATCGGTATGAAGATAGGTGTCGTTTTCTTGGTACCGAAACACAGACAAATAACGCTGTTCGTCAGTTGAAGGATTAGCTAACATGGCTAAAGCTTCGTCGGCATGGGTAGCAATAACGACCTCATCAAATTCTAATTGTTGTCCATCGATAAGCGTCAATCTGACAGAATCAGCTGTTCGTTCGACATTTACTACCCCGTTATTGATGATGATGTCACCAGAAAAATCATCCAGCAGTTTGGTCACATAAGCTTGGCTTCCACCAATAACTGTTCGCCACTGAGGTCGATCCTTAACATTAAGTAAACCGTGATTATCAAAAAACTGAGCAAAACTTATCGCCGGAAATGAAGCCATTTGACTGGGTGGACAAGACCAAATAGCAGCGGCCATTGGCAATAAGTAATCATTTTGCATGGCTTTACCAATATTATTTAATGCCAGAAACTCGCCAAGCGTTAGTTCAGAATCACTCATTTTATCTTCAATCAATGCTTTTGCTTGTCGATTAAACTTTAGAATGTCGTAGACTAATTTTAGAAAGCGAGGTGACAATATATTTTTACGCTGTGCAAATAGTGTATTGAGATCATTACCTGCATATTCCAATCCGGAGTCTGCAATCGAAGCTGCAAAAGTCATATTAGTTGTACGTGATTGCACGCCAAGATGCTCAAACAATCCGATTAAATTCGGATAATTAGGTGCGTTATAAACGATAAAGCCAGTATCAACTGGTAAAATCTTATTAGTACCTTCTTCAGAAACTAATACTGTATTGGTGTGTCCGCCAATATAGTTGTTTTTATCGATCAAAGTGACTTGATGACGCTTTGCTAATAGCCAAGCACTAGCCATACCGGCAATGCCCGAGCCGATCACAGCGATTTTTTTATTCAAACGACTTACCTCAAATGAAATGTGATGGTGGAAATTAGCGGTTGTAGCACTAATTAAACTCCTAAATAATGTAAGCAATGTTAAGTATAGTGACGAGTGAAATCATGAATTGTTACAAAATAATATACATTTCGATAAAGAAGAAAAATTTAGGCTACGAGAGTCTAAACTAAACTATTTTCGTATTCTATGATTTCAGATGAAATGAGTAACTTGAGAAAAGTTGTAAACGTTAATGCTTACAGAATCTTGCTCTTCCGGGAAGTTTTCAGTAGTAGGATACGCTTAAATATAGCTCGCGAATTAATTTCTAAAATCGACTATTTTTAATGAATATAACATCCTTTAAGATGAATTTTAAATATAAGGTTGAGCGCTATCTAAGGCAAAATTAATTTCGTCAATACCGAACTGCTAAACTTCATATCTAACCTCAATCTAATACATCAAAAGAGTGCTTTTTTCTTTCAGCGTAACAACTAAATACAACCGTGATATTTTTATTTGCAGCAACTAAATTAATAAGAACAGTGTCTTTTTTGAACGCGACACTAAAGGTACTAATGAGATGACTGATAACAAAATTTTAGATGACTGGATAAATTCAGCACCTGTTGTAATATTTCGAAGTCCTGTGACTGAGATGGATGCATTACGACGAGAATTTAAAAATCGACATATAAATTTTCGAGAAATAGAGTTGAGTATGGCAAATAATGAGGCTCGACAACAGTTTCATCAGCTAAAAAAAATGACAGACTATCAGTTATTGCCACAAGTATTTATTGACTCAACGTTTATTGGTGGCGGCGATAAATCTCTGCATAGTGCCGCTTTGCAGAGCTTATCAACTGCTAAATCTTCTTCAACTACTCAAAAACTTGTTTTATTTTTGGGTTATGCTGGCATTATTCCCTTTATATTTTTCAGTTTGCTAGCCTTTTCATCTGATTTTCATGCATGGGCTATTAAAGCAAATGTAGTCTATGGCGGGCTAATATTGACCTTTATTGGTGCAATTCATTGGGGTAGATTACTGCCGGTTTTTGCTGCTGATTTAACTCAAAAAAACAGGACTGTATTGGCGGTCAGTGTTTTACCTTCGTTGCTGGCTTGGGCTGTTTTAATCGATTATTTTAATTCTGCTTCATCACTCTGTCTTCTGATTGCTGGCTTTATGGCAATGTGTGCGTTTGAGAGAAGTTTGAAGATCTATACAGCTGAGTGGTACTTAAAAATGCGTTTAAGATTAAGTTATACAGTCACAGCTCTATTGGCTTTATCGGTTGTTTCTATTTTGGTTGTAGCTTAATTTGACTATCGTTGATGATAATCCTAACAACAAAGCAAAGCTAATTTGCTTTCATGATGGCGAATGCCCAATTTGTAATGTTGAAATAGATCTTATGAAAAAGTTAGATCGCGAGGGTAAGATCAACTGGGTTGACATCACTAAAGATAAAGCAGCGCTTAACAAAGCGGGGTTGAGCTACGCTGATGCAATGGCTAAATTGTATGTGCTCGATGAACACAACAATGTCATGCACTCTGGCGTTAAGGGCTTTTTAGAAGTTTGGAAGCAATTACCTTACTATCGTCGGCTTGCTCCAATCGTGGAGCGCGTTCCTTTTGCACTAACTATATTAAATTTCTTTTATCGTATTTTTGCTCGCTATCGGTTAGTACTGACGGGCAAAAAATTAAATAACGACTTATAAAATAAATAAAATCCGAGAATCTAATTGTTTGAAATCATAATTATTGATATACGTACATTGATAAACAATGATTATTTTAAGGGTTACAATGAGGACAGTAATAGGGATCACCAATTTCTTTAATGATCCTTTTTTCTACGTACTGACAAGCTTTACACTGATATATTGCCGCCTTCGTTTCTCCGGTAGGTTCACCACATTGCTCGCAGAAAGGTCCATACTCTTTATTGTCAGACCAAAAATCAATAGCATGACAAAGTGGACAGGTTGATTGCAGTCGAGCTAATAAATTTAATCCTGCTTTAGTGATCATTTCCTGTCTTAACGGTGAATGCATCGCTCTTAAATCTGGCTCTAGGCTAATTGATCCTCCAATAAATGTTGTCTGATATAAATTAATTACATCTTGACTAGAGAGTCCTTTAATAAGCTGGACATCTGTTTGGATCAACCATCGTTGCTGAGGAAAATCTAAGACTTGACGTTTTAGTTCGTCAAGTGAGCTAACTTTAAACCCGCACAAAGCAGTTGGCCCAGCCGCAATGCCATAAACAATCAACTCAGGTTGTTTTTGGTAGAGACACACAATTTCCTCATTCCAGTTTATGATTCCTGCCAAAGGGCCGCCGCCAAAACTACCTTCACTGCCAATTCCTACATTCAGCCCTAGTAATTCAACGGCTTTCTTCGCTTTTTGTAAAGCACACTCTTTAGGTGAACGATTTCTCTTTATTTCACCTGAAAAAGTGCCCAATTGATCCGTATCAAAAAAATCTATCTCAACAAGCTCAATGCCTGCTTCAGAAAAAATAGGTGCGAGCTGCAAGGATTTACGATGTTTTGTAAGAAGAATTACAGTTTTCAAAAGTATCCCTCCTGTTTTTTTCTCTCCATTGAGTTAGCTTGGTCTTTATCAAGCAAACGTCCTTGTCGTTCACTCGAATTACTACTGAGCATTTCAATAATAATATCGCCGACAGTTTGAGCTTTACTTTCAACAGCCCCTGTTTGGGGATAACAACCAAGCGTTCTAAATCTTATCCAGCGTTTTTGGATGCTGGCTGTTTCAGTTTTTGATAGATAAGGCATCATCCGCTCATCATCTAGCCCCAGTATTTGACCACTGCTATCGTCAATCCAAGACAACCTTTCTGCCGCAAAATACAAAGGTACAATGTCAATTTTTTCTTTGAGGATATACATCCAAATATCAAGCTCAGTCCAGTTTGATAATGGAAAAACGCGTACCGTTTCTTTTGGCTTTATTTTTGTATTATAAATATTCCACAGCTCAGGTCGTTGAGATTTAGGATCCCAGCGATGAGTTTCACTTCTGACTGAAAAAATTCGCTCTTTTGCTCGAGAACGCTCTTCATCACGACGAGCGCCTCCTAAAGCAGCAGTGAACTGGTGTTTATCAACGGCTTGTTTCAATGCGACTGTTTTCATCTGATCGTTATATATTACAGAACCAGATTCAATAGGATGCACGCCTTCTTTGAGCGCAGCATCATTGACATGCACAATTAGATTTAAGCTATGTTGTTTAACTAACTGATCTCGAAATTCTGCCATTTCGGCAAATTCCCATGTTGTGTCTATATGGAGCAGGGTGAATGGAATTTTTCCCGGCGCAAAGGCTTTCCTTGCCAAATGAAGCATTACTGTCGAATCTTTACCTATAGAATAAAACATACAAGGTCGCTCAAAGTTGGCCGCAACTTCACGCATAATATGTATACTTTCAGCTTCAAGTTGTTCTAAATTACTAACTTTTATCATTAGACTAACTCCCAATGGCCATGACGATAACATTCGATGGTGTTGTCCTCGCACAAGCGAAATAGAAACAGCCAATTATTATTGATTAGTTCACGAACTGTCGTGTGCGCGACAATGATTTTATCGATAGCTTCACTGGGTGCAGCAATATACACACTTAACCTAAGCGCTTCGTGTCGCCACTGAGCGCCATCGTGAACAGACTGCAAAGGTAATCCGATTCTTAAATCACCACCATTACCTTCAAATACACCAATATGTTGTCCCACCGCATTATGGAGAAGCTTATTACCACTGCCAAAAAAAGTATTATCTGTGACCGAAAAGTTGTACTGCATATTAATCCAGTGAGTGACTAACATCGGTGCAGTCATAATCTGTTCAAGCAACTTAAAGTTGTCGTCTAGATGCCAGTCATAATCATGAAGAAACGCACGACCTTCAAGATCTAGCTGCCTAGTCTTAATTCGAGGTGCCACGATAAAAGACGCATTATTAACTAGCCCCCATTCAGGTCGAATTTCTGACCAGTCTTGTGCTTTTTTTATCAAACTTTTTTTGAGATTTTTGTCATCGAGATCTAATAGTTTGAGGTCGATATCCTTGACTCGTTCACGACGAACATGACTTGATGCTTCCTGCAGATATGTTTCAATTTCATGATTGTTTAATGTATCGAAGCAGGTTATTTCATCTGTGGTTGTGTTATGTAAACCTGCAATGAATCGAGTTTGATTAGGGATCACTATCTCGCTATCAGAAAGCATTGTTCTGATTTCTATATCATTTAATAAGAAAGCCAATACACGAGCGTTAACTTCACCTGTTTGTCCGCCGCATGCACCACAGTCTAGACCGGAAGCGTGAAGATTATTACGCGTCTGACTACCATGGCCTAATAGCAAAACAATAGGTGCAAAATCATGAGTCAAGCCCATTGCTTTGAGGATACCCATAGCAAGTTTCACTTTGTCATCTAAGTTGAGTGGTTGACCATTACTTTCAAGATACCAGTTGGTTTGATGACTAAATTCGTTGATTAATTTTTCATTTTTTTGACTTAAAAAATTGTCTTTCAATAGTTTTACTGCATATAACCAGCCCGTAGACTCGACCATTGTAAAGGCAGAAAAGGGTGCATTAGCCCAAGACTTCCAACGACTCAGAGTATCTATTTTGTTTAATTTAACGTTATCTGCGTTTTGTTCACGGACAATAATCTGTGGTGAAAGGAGTCCTGGTAATTGAGGCCTTTGTATATCACTGCCAGCGGGTTGATAAGATATAGCCATACCGAAAAACCCAGCAAAACCAATTGTTTGGATATTTTCATGTTGTGATTCTAATGATCTTCTGATCCTTTCAGAACGAACATCAATGCAAAATACAGCTTGTAAAATTGGCGGTACTTTCTGAGTGTTATGAGGCCGTTCTAATTTTTTATGCAGTTTAGTTTGATATTCTAATTCTGCAGCATGGCTCCATATCCAAAGATAATGAAGGTGATTGAGGTGCGCTTGCAAAAGAGCTTGTGTATCTTTCTTTTGAACAAGCCACTTCTTCTCAAGTTGAAGAAACCCAAAGTTATCGTTTTTTTCTTTTATCGACCGCCAAATCACCAGATCCCAAGCAAGTCGCACTGCCAACAGTTCTATTAAATGGTCATTGTCGTTTTTTTCCAGCACGCCTTGCCAAGACTGCCAAGCTAGGTAACTCGACCATCCATTGATGCTTAGCAGTAGCTTATGGGCATAGACACCTAGTTGCGATGTATCAAGATTAAGTTCATTAATTGCCAAAGAAAATAAAGATTCATAGTCGTTTGGCAGGCTGTTAAAGGACTGCCTTAGATTTTTTTCTCCCATTAACAAAGAAACACCATAATCACGACGTGAAAATTCAAGCCAAGCAAGATACAGGCCTTTAAAAGATGAGCCGTTTTGGTTGGAATAGTCACCACAAAATTGGCTAATCTGTTGCACAATTTCATCTTGCCACATCATCTTATGATGATCTCGGTCTAAGTCTGCTATTTCCGCGATACTTAACCATTGATCAGGCATCTTTAGAGTAAGTACTTGTTTAAGTTGATCAATACTGGCAGTGGAGTCATATTTTTTGGCAGACTTGATGAGTGAGCTATTGCTTATCCTTCCTCCGCGATAAGCATCCAGAAAAAATTCACCCGACATGGTGGACTTCGCACCCACTAATGCAGCAAACCGAGAAGAGGCCTGCTCAATGGATTGATCCCGACATTGCCAAAGCGGATTGACCGCTATTAATTGATCGAGAGGCCAGTTTGGGGCGACTAATGAGCAAGCGTTTTTTATAGCTGCAGCATTGGCGAGACTTAACATGGTGGTCATTTTTTCGTGTGCATGAATCATATCAATGGCTCCTCAATTAATTTTTTATCATAAGTGACAACTGGGATTTGCTTTCTGAGCCTCACCGGCCATATTTCTAATGTTAGCCGCGTCATAAACTCATCTAGATATAAACCTGAAAACAACCAACGCGATAATGTTTTTGATTGAGCTGAATTTGGGAAGCATTTAAGTAATATAGCCACCCCAAAAAGGACTGAGATTAAGGTCATAGTCCAGATATCCATCGCGGAAAACATTAAAACTGTTTTTACATGTGGTACCAGCTGACCAAAAAAAGATTTACCGATAAAGTACAAAATCAGCACAAGCAACACTGTAAACAGCGCTGAGACTAAATGTTTTATGCCTGGTTTCATTGTAGTATTAGCAAGATAAAAGGCGAGTGACAGACTAACTAATAACCAGATACTGAGCGGCCCATCGTAGTTGGTTAATAAAACTACGCTGGTTAATCCACCCAGTGTGAGTATGACCGTTATAGCCACACCAAATAAGTTAATATCATTTTGTGGGGCAAGTTGGGAAAGACTGTAATCTTGCAGCACTGCTCCTGAATTCAGGAACCAATAGGCTTTGTATAGTGAATGAGTAATTAGGTGAAGTAAGGCTAGTTGATACATTCCTAGTGCACACTCAACTAACATCAAGCCCATCTGAGCGCAGGTTGACCATGCTAATCTAACCTTAATACTTATGCGTGTAGTCATCACGAGCGCACTAAATAGCGTACTCAATCCAGCTATAATAATGATTATCCACTGTGCAACACTTGCAACTGAAATCAACGGTGCAAATGTAATTAGTAAAAAACCACCAAGATTGATAATGCCAGCATGAAGGAGGGCGCTGACGGGTGTGGGCGCTTCGACGACTTGGATCAGCCAGCCATGAATCGGTAATTGTGCACATTTTATTAACGCCGTTAGTGCAATTAGCACGGCAACAATATTATCGTAAACGCTCAATTCATGCTGGTTACCCATATTTAAGTAATAGTCGGTAATTTCATTGAGCTGAAATGTATGATGTTGCAAGTACAAAATTATAAATGCAGCCAACATAAATGTTTCAGCAATTCGAGCTAAGATAAACTTTTTATGTGCGGCAAGAATAGCGCGAGGCCTGTTTGGATAAAACAGTAATAAACGGTGAAAGCTGAGACTAATTGACACCCATCCTAGCCAAAATAATAGTAGATGATTGCTTAAAATAACGACACTAACTGATGCTAGACTATACAATAACCAACGCCAGTATTGATGAACATTAACCTCGGTTTGCAGATACCTTTCAGAAAACTTCACCAGTGTTATAGCCATAAAACTGATCAGTAACATCATGAGCAGACTGACAGAATTCATAACTAACCAACCAACAATGTTGTCAGTTGTTCCAGTCAAAAAATCAATTGATAACCCCAATGCTGACGGTATAAGTAATACTGAGCTTGACCTTAGAATTACTTTGCGACGGTCTGCGTCTAATTTTTGATTGCCTACCAGCCAACCCGTCAATGTTAAATTAATGGGAATAAGCAGTAAATTGACGATTTCTAATATTTGTTGCATTGAAATACCTCCTTTTGGGTGACAGAAGTATGGCAAACGCGATAACATAATAAAAATAGATATTTATTAACAAATGGATTAGTTTTACTTAATCATGGCTAAAATCAATTATCATCATCTTTATTATTTCTGGCGGGTTGCACTTTCAGGTAGCCTTACCAAAACGGCTGAACAATGCCATGTCTCGCAGTCAGCGCTTTCACAGCAAATTAAACAGCTTGAAGACAATATGAATGTTAAATTATTTGACCGAATTGCACGACAGCTGGTGCTTACAGATATGGGCAAGAAGGTATTAGTCTATGCCGATGAGATTTTCACAACCGGTGAAGAACTCGCGTCTTATATCAAAAATGGTGGAATTGAAACGCGTCGACATATATCCATTGGCGTTCTGACAACGTTGTCGAGAAACTTTACTGAGAGCTTTATTAGTCCTCTTCTTTCAGAGCCAAACGTGACGTTCACGCTTACCACTCGAGGTATGACTAACTTGTTAAACGGACTTACCAACCATGAATTTGATCTGGTTTTAACCAATCGTTCAGTTAACCGGCAAGATGAAGATGCTGATTGGCAAAACCAGCTGGTATCTCGTCAATCAGTTTCGATTATTGGTCCTGCAGATCTCAAACCGAGTACACCTTTTCCTCAAGGTTATGAACAATTTAAATGGATTTTACCATCACAAATAACAGAAATAAGATCGTCATTTGACGGCTTTTGTGCGACAAAAGATTTTAAACCCAACATTCTCGCTGAAGCAGATGATATGGCGATGTTACGCTTGTTAGTCAGAGATACTGGCGCCGTCACTGCGTTGCCATCAGTCGTTGTTAAAGATGAAATTGCTAGTGGAAAATTAGCCGAGTACCAAGTGCTATCGAACATATATGAAAATTTTTATGCGATAACAGCTCGTAGAAAATTCGTCCCTGAAATAGTTAATTTTATTTTATCGTCGAATCAAAACTGAGTTTTGATAGAAATCATCGAATACATAAGAGTAGATCATAGAATGCCAAAGTGCTAAACATTACTAACATTTCCGATGTAAGGTCACTTGTATTGAATTTTGCTGTTTAGCTACTTACATAAAAGGGTATTGCAGTTTTTGGGCAGTTTTGCTGTTTGAATGTCTGTGACTACTATTATGAGATGCTAAAATATCTCACTCACTAGCAAAATGGCAAACTGTCACCTTCATAAATAAGTACTTGTCTCCTACAAATATTGAAGAACCATTTAAATAACGCAAAATTCTACTCGATTAACATAAATTAGATAACTACTACTGATATTTTTACCCAGCATTAATTAGTAGTTAAGAGAATTACCCAAAATGATCAATAACACTATTATCAAACCTAAACTGTTGCCAGGATTAATTAAGTTTATGGTGCTTATCTTTGCTGTAGAAGTATTTATTATGCTTTTATTCAGTACCTTTGGGATATCGTTACGTTTCTATTCTCAAGCATTCGTTGATGCTTTTTTACTCGTAAGTATCAGTTTCCCTGTAACGTTTTATTGGATGTTAAAGCCTTATAGAACAGCACTCAATATTACCGTAAAAAAACTAGAAAATTATAAATATGCGGTTGATCAGCACATCTCTTTAGTTACTACTGATCAAATGGGGACGATTACCAATGTAAATGACTTATTTTGTCAAATAAGTGAATTTAATAAAGAAGAATTGATTGGAAATAATCTTCGCTTACTTAATTCAGGTCATCATGATGACCAATTTTGGAAAGATATGTATCAAAGAATCTGTTCAGGCAGCATCTGGAAAGGTCATATATTAAACAAAGCTAAAAGCGGAAGTTTGTATTGGGTTGATACTACAATTGTTCCAATTTTAGACGATGAAAACATTTGCAAAGAATATATCGCTATCAGAACAGATATTACGGAGATTAATAAAGCTAAAAGACAGCTATTTGAAGCAGAAAAGAGAACTCATTTAGCCACCGAAACCGCAAAAATAGGTATTTGGGAATGGAACTTAGAAACCAATACCGTATTCTATGATAAACAAATGTTTGCTATTTATGGTTTAGAGCCTACTGTCGATTCAATTATATTGTACGAAGACTGGAGAAAAACTGTATTACCGGATGATCTTGCTGAACAAGAAGCTATCTTAAATAAAACGGCGCAAACCGGCGGGGAAAGTGAAAGAACTTTTCGTATTCGACGTAAAGATAATAAAATTCGCGTGATTCATGCCGTAGAAACAGTACGATTCGATACTGATGGTAAATCCCAATGGTTAGTAGGCACCAATCTAGATGTTACCGAAAGTGTTCAGGCTAAAGAAGAAATTCAGCAATTAGCAATGACTGACCATTTAACAGGACTGGCCAATAGACGTAAATTTTATGAGCAATTTGATAAATATGCTGAACTTTCCAAACGTGAAAAATACACACTAACACTGATTTTAATTGATCTCGATAATTTTAAGACCGTTAATGATCTGTTTGGACATCTAATAGGGGATAAGTTGTTGAAAATTGTTGCTGATATTTTAAGGGAAAATAGCAGAAACTCAGATATTACAGCACGATTTGGTGGTGACGAATTCGCCATATTGATGGTCAATTCCGGCACGGATGAAAATATTGAAGAGATCGCTCAAAGAATAATTAATACGCTATCCACCCCGATGATTATCGAAGGTAAGCAAATAAAAATCGGTGCTAGTATAGGAATCGCAACATATCCAAAAGATGGCACATCACTCGATAAGCTGATGCATCAGGCTGACATAGCTATGTATACCGCCAAGGAACAAGGGCGCAATCGATTCTGTTTAACGCCACATAGTTGATCTGAGACTAGATAAATTCACAAAATTTATTTCACTATTTTTTATTGTGTAATGTACATAGCAACTATTTGATAAATAAGAGCTATAGCACTTTTCATTGATATGTATTAAGTAATACTAGGTGGGGTTCAATCATTAAACGAGTCTCGATACGATAGGGAGAAAGACTATTTGTCTACACTTTGTTGCATTAATATGAATCACTTAAAGATGCTGTTCATCTTGCTCTGGTCTCGTTCTGAACACAAATCTTCATTACTTTCCAGACACCATTGATGACAAAAAACCATCTCGTCTTACTAGACCATGATAGAGTGCAGCGCCAACATGCATAAATATCATCAGAAAAAATAACGTAGCAGCATAACCATGTATTTCTCTGAAAATTGAATATAATGTCATGTTAGCTTCAACGAGCTGAGGTAGTGTGATCCAACCAAATAAACCGACCACTCTACCACCTGCACTTTGCATTAACCAACCTGAGAGCGGCATCGCCAGCATCAATGCATATAATCCAAAATGTGTGATATGAGCTGCAAGTTTTTGCCATTTAGGTAAATCATTGGGTAGAGACGGCCTTCTGGAGAGCAGTTTATTAAACAATCTAATGATCACTAAAACCAGCGCTAAAATACCGAATGACTTGTGAAGTTTAACCGCCTCCATTTGCCATATATCTAGACTTTGTATCATAGATGAACCGAGGCACAGCATCGATATAATAATTAGTGCCATTGCCCAATGTAATAGTCGTGTGCTGCCTGAGTGGCCTTTTATTGAATTCATGGCTGACTCCGAGAGTGTGTCGTTGAACTTTCTTTAGCACCTAATAAAGTCTCTTTTACACGTCGACGATAAGACTCCGCATATGCAGCACCGCGAGCGCGTAGAATGGGATCTTCAGTAGCAGCGATTCCATCAGGTAATACTAGAGGATCAAAATTTATCTCTCCGCATTTCCCTGTTTGTTGTACTTCCCAACTGGTGATATTTAACGTACCAGCAGTGACTTTTTTTCGGTCTTTTGGCCAAGGTATCGTTGGGTTATTTTCATCGTCTTGATCATTAGCTAATGTGAATACCATATCGAACTTGATAGAGTTATTTTCTAAAATTTTGCTGAGTTGAATTTGTAATGCATCCGCTGATTCAGAATCAAGCTTTGGTAGATCTTGTTCAATTGCTTGAGGAACCGCTACCCAACGAACAGGCTGTTTATGACCTGACTTATCGATAAGATAAAATGCATTAATACTGTGATACATTTCGGTTGCAAAACTATTAGTCGGTTTATAGGTTGCCTTCCAATCGTTAAACGCTTGACTTTCTGGATGCGCCGCAAGAAATACTTTAATTTTTTCGGGATCCGTTTTTTTGGTTAAAGGATCAGGTGATAACGCTTGTATTTGTTCATAAAAATCATAAGGATTAGCAACTGCCATAACAGGCGGCGTATTCATGGCTGCTCGCCATTCATGATTAGTATCACTGTTCATCGCGAAAGCTAAGCTGCGTACTGGAGTCTTAAGGTCTGGTGCTGTAGGATTACTACCAGCGACTGAAAATCGACCTAAAAAGGGTGTATTCCTTTGTGAGATATATTGGCTGTTGAATAGCTAGCAAGGTTTCCATTTGACTCAAAGTTACCAAAGATACAAATGCCTTTAGCATGAGCTCGGCGAAATCTTGCATGTGGATTATCTCCTTGTTGTAAGTTGATAAACTCTTGCGCTGTCAGCTTTTGATGGGGCAGCTTTCCCGCGAAAAACAATACGGTTAATGTAAGCACAGCCATAATTGCTATCAACAATAGCATTCTTGCTAATTGCGAAGTATTGTTCATTGGAATCTGCGGAGTTTTTCATGATAGGCTCCTGACCTGTTGTACAAGCTTTAGATGGTCAGTTGTTAAATGGCGATAAAATTAGTCCAGATAGATTTTGGAATAAATCTCATTGGCTGATTTGGTTCTATTTGTGAGCTAAAGGTTCATCAATGCTTATATTTCTAACGATTAGCGAAAACGCCTTCAATTTTAATTGAAGCGTTACATAATTAATAATTCACAAACTTTAATTAAAATGACGATGCCTTATTTCAATGCTGTCCTACATCAGAAAATAATAAATAAAAGTATTTAATTGAGCAAGATTACCTGATGACGGTACGCAGTTTTTTATTAGATAACGCTAAAGCAAACCATTCATGAACACGCTGTCTTGTAAACTTGTTCAATAATATGATCTCTATTAAGAGATGAAATTTAGCGTCAGGCCAGATGTGATTATAACGAGCTAACTTATGAAAAATAAAATGTGATTCGCCTCAATTTGCCTAATATATTAAAAGAAATATTAGTTAAATAAGTTGTTAAACAGAAATTTTTGATATGAACGCTTAATTATTAATCTATTTTAAAGTGAATTATAATACTAACTCAGACCATCAATTTCAGCTGTAGTAAGTTTTGTATTCACATTTTTTTATCGTCTAAATGAAACCATTTGCTGTGCAAGCTATCTAAAACATACGAACAGTTATGGTGGATATTCCAAAATTTTTAACAATAATAAGGAACAACAATGATCAGATTAAAAAAAGTACTTGCTGTGTTAACGCTTGCAACATTATTCACGAGCAGTGTAGTTTTTGCTAAAGATGTGACAGTTCAGGCACAAGGTACCAAGTTTGGTACTTTGATCGTTAATGTTTCACTTGGTGATACAGTTGATTGGACTAGTATGGACATTCATAATGTTCATTTCATGTTCCAACCAGATGGTGCAGAAGAATTTATCTCTGTAATAGGACAAGATACATCGAGAGTCTTTACAAAAGAGGGTATTTATATCTATCAGTGTGACCCACATATAGGTTTAGGTATGGGCGGTGCCGTAATTGTAGGTGAAGCTACTAATGTAGATGCTCTTAAAGCGGCTAAACTCCATGGTGGGCTAGGAAGAATTTCTCACAAAGTAATGAAGTCTATTGACAAGAAATAATTGTCTGAACTTCATTTTATAAAAAATCATCGTGGTGAGCTGCCTAATACTAAAGTTAAATGTATGGCAGCAATCCTTGCTTGATCAATCGCAATTAATAAACGCCCCATGACCTTAGACATGTTTGAACAAGAAGGTATTAATGCTGGTCAATCTGAACTATATGGTCAAGATGTTCATGTTTTTCGGGGCTTCGCATTATCTTATGTGGATGGCATTACGCAGGCATTAACTAATCAAATAATTCCCCAATCACCTTTACGGCATATGACAACACCGGGTGGTTATAGTATGTCGGTTGCAATGACTAACTGTGGACAAAAAGGGTGGATAACTGCACGAAATGGATATCAGTATTCTGATACAGATCCTCTCAACAATCAGCCTTGGCCTGAAATGCCAGCAACATTTATGGAATTAGCTCAATCAGCTGCGGAAAAGGCTGGATTTTCAAATTTCATCCCTGATAGTTGTTTGATAAATGAGTATCAAGCAGGCTCAAAAATGTCATTGCATCAGGATAAAGATGAAGCCGAGCTTTCGGCACCCATTGTCTCCATATCGTTAGGTATTTCTGCGACTTTTTTACTTGGCGGATTTAACCGACAAGATAAAACAGTTCATATTGTCCTACACCATGGTGATGTGATGGTTTGGGGACGTACAGATAGACTGCGATATCATGGTGTTTTGCCAATCAAAGCTGCCCTACATTCCAGAACAAATGATTGCAGAATCAATCTTACATTTCGCAAAGCGGTCTAACTATTAATATCTTTGTAGTAAAGCTATATAGCTACAAAGATAGCGATGAAATGTAATATATAAACCTCTAGTAGTTCTAAGATAGATTTTTAGAAAGTGCCAGTTGATCAGTGCTGTTATCAAAGTTTATTTAAGTTATTAATTCAAATTAAATCTAATAAGTCCAACAAACCGCTCAAGTAAGGTTGGCCTATTCTTTATTACTATCAATTATTATTTCTGAAAGGTTTTGAGTACCTAATAGAATCAGTATATTTCACAATAGCGTACTCTAGATTTCAGCTAATTTTTAACAGTCAATACCGATGCTCTTAGCTCCAAGCTGCGCAAATAGTTTTCAATACGCTTGGCGTTGACACCGCGATCTATTTTCCCAAGTCGGGAGTGGGAACGAACGTCCACTCGAGTAAGGCCATTAACATCTTGTAGCCTGACTGCCACATAGTCTTCAAAGCCGAACAATAAGCTAGTAGCCACTGCCTCAATCTGCAGTTCGTCAGTATCCTCAGAAACGATCTCCCACCCCATGTCACGGGCTAAAACCGACGCCAGTTTAAAAACTTGAGCGGTATCCAATGCAAGAGTAAGAGGTTTAATATCTGGATAACTCTGCCGTTGTAACTCGGCCACATCAGATCCAGGATAAACAACTGGGCTAGGTACTTCCCAGAAACTGGGCGGCTCTTCCATATCGGTTGTGATGTCATTAATAGCCGGATAAACGCTCGCCGCATATTCGAAATTGGCAATATAAACTGTTAAAGGCAAAGATACTATCAGCCCCAGAAAACTAGGAAATAGTCCTCGACGTGAACTACTAGGTCGTGAAAACCATAATCCAACTAGGCATAATACAACTGCTATTACACCAATATAGCTAGCCCACTCAAAATCTTTCAGAGCAGTGGCGAAGTGAAGTTCTCCGCTACGATAACCAATTACGGCTTTACTAGCAGTACTTACAGCGACTATAGAAGTAACAAGACCGAGTATAGCCATCGTTGAAATACGTGTCTTAGTTATCATAAGTTGTTTCTCCTTTGGGCAACTTCCCTAAGAAGATACCTTATTTAACGTGTACATTTCACATCAATACTTTTTCTTATTTACTCTCTTATTCATTTATTTCAATTAAATAATATTTATCATGCCATTGCGTCATACCACCACGAATGATATGCACATCAGCAAAGTCATGTTTTGTAAGCATCTAAATTACTTTCGTGGAATATTTTTCAACACGATCTCACGTAATCTTAAGAAATACGCATATCCAGTCATAATGCATCTTAACTCAAATCAATCATTTGCTCGCGTCGCAAACGTTTTACCAAGCTGGGCAAAAACCCCACCATAGCCAATAATGCTAAAGCTAACATCATTTTCTGAACGCATCCTTCAATGTTAGCAATAGCCTCGCGGTGAGTATAGCCCAACTAGATGTAAGCAATTGTACTTGGTAACATACAAATATAGGGAGTGATGGAATAACGACGAAACTTTATCTTTGTCAATCCAAGGTTATAATTCAAAACTCTAAATGGAAATATGGGTACTAAACGATCAAACGTTACAAATTTCCAGCCTTTCTCTCCAACACCCTATTTTAATTATTTCATGCGACCACCGTTTTTTATCAACTCAGTTATGCGTTAGATAACGTGTCGCAGTAAAAGTGTATTCCTACATCAGCGATGATGTAGGGATCGTTAGGCTAATACACAGAGGATATTAGCTGAACGTCATGTGGCTGAGGTGAAACGTTTTGTTAATATTTATTTAACCGTGAAGATTTACTTGAACCCACTCGGCGTGATGGATTATTAAATTGGGTTCGTGATGGATTGGTCACGTTATAGATGTGCGTATTGCCAAAAAATTCGCCGCCGGACATGTAGCGGATGGTATTAATATTCCTCTTCGCTAACTCGAAGAAAGACTTGATGAACTAGCTGAAGCTCAACAAATTGTTACCCACAGTCGAGACCTTTATTAAGTATCAGCGTTCGATGCCGTTGCTTTTTTGCGGGAAATAAGGGTTGAATGCATGTCGACTTGATAGTAGTGGTTATCCAAGATAGAAAGCAGCAGGATTATCTGTTGATAACGATTGTATTGTTACTTAAATTAACGTCTAAAATGACGGTGTAATTTAAAATACTTCAAACTGTTTCAATGATTGAATTACATCGACCAGTTGAAATCTTCAGTCAAATGGAGATTGTCACTTGTCTAATTTGGGGTATAGAACTCGCCTAAAGTCGCAAATAACATATCTGGTACTAGTTATGATACTAGTTAATATAAATAATCATTTTTCAGGCCTAAAGGATCAAGCGAAAGTAACAAGATTTTTAGAACATATATCCGATAATTCAGAGTTTTTTAAAACTAATTATTTTAGCGATTATGTTACGGAAAAAGTATATGGCTTAGCTGGTAGGCTGGAAAATTAAAGAAGATAAAAACCATCTATTCCAAAGCAAGTTGGAATCTTAAAATAGATTGCCTAACTGCAGAGCATTAATTACATTTTAAACACTTACGTGATTGTTAAATTTTCAAATATCGTCTTTTTAATATAGGTGAACTGATGCTCCAATAACTAAAGACTTAAAGATATTTGCAGATCAGGCAAATACTCTATAGCAGTTAGATATGTTTTTGAACCGAGTTAATTTCATCTATAATATTTTTTGTGCACTTCTATCGCGAGCACTTTATTATTGCTCCTGATTTATATCCACGCACATAGACACTATCTACCATAAGCCTTTGTTGTGATATTATAATTTTAGCTGTTATTTGTGTATTCAATTATTAAAACCGTTGTTGCTTAAAATGGCTAGTTTGTTATTTACCAGAGCATTGACCACAATCGCTTATGGTGATTTACTAAATGGAGATATTATGAAACAGATCATGATTTACTTGATGTTTATTGCAATGACGTTAAGTGTCAGTGTAGGTGCGGATAACGCACACCTAGGGCTTAGCGATGATAAGCCTTTTGCAGATACCCACATAATTATTCAGGTTAGCGATGCTGATCCCTCACATTATCAAGCTGTTTTAGACATCTCTAATAATTTATTGAAACGTTACGGCCAAGAGATGATTGATATCGAAATTATTGCCTTTGGTGCTGGTGCACCAATGGTTTTTGCAAAAGATAGTAAATTTACTCAGCGTATTTCGAGTCTGCAAAAGTATGGCGTGCGATTTTATGTTTGCGGTAATACGTTAGATACACTTGAACGTAAAAATCATAAACGTCCAGAAATTTTACCTGGTGTAGAAACGGTACAAACAGGCGTGAAATTTTTGATTGATGAAATTAAACGAGGCTATATTCCAATTCATCTTTGAAAAATACATCAGGATTACACTATAAATACTTAAATAGTCTTTATTAGGATCTTGACATATTCCTTCAGAATACAGCTTTCTAATTATTTTAATTACTGTGAAGGGTGACTGATCCACACAATTTTTTAATAGGCGTAAATTGATTGTGATAATCCGTTTATTACGTTGGTATTAAATTAACTAAATAATGATAATTTTTAGGAATTAATTTTGACTATTGTCTCGTTGTCTAAATATTTCGTGTGTTATACCTATTAATTTGCATATGCTTGTTGTCTGCTTGAGCAACAACCACTAACCCGTCATCAGTTGACAATGTCAGTTATGGAGAGCAACCAACTGACTATAAAGATACTATAAAATCATATCTTGTACAAAATCCTGCTGAAACACCCTTGAATCTGGAAAGTATTGAGTTTCTGAATGAGCCAAATAAATTTATTTATCAATTTTTTACTCAAGAAAAATTTGGCTATCGTGTTTGCGCTTTGATTAATACGCAAAGCTCCAGTGGAACACGGGCACACTTTTTTTAGTTAACAATAAAAAAGTAATCGAACATTTATATGATCTGGGCCTCCTTCGATTGTCAAAGGATCTCTGTGATGTTGACGTCCTTACATCTGAAATAAGAAGGGCAAATACAATGGTTTCACCAACAGTTGTTGATGAAAATGGTTTTAAATATATCACCTGCCATGGCAGTGGAAATGAGATTTTCTTTGCTTTTAACTCAGAAAAACGTCAATTATTAACACAACATGATGGTAAGCAAATTGCGATGCTTAATATTGAAAAACTCACAGATACCCAAATTATTGCATTATCGGCAGATAGCCGTATTACTATTAACCGTGTTTCCGAAAAGATGCTGGAGAAAACTAGTGGGACTAAAACACGAGCAGTGTGTGAGTTAAGTAGTCAACAGCGATTTTAATTAGCTATGAGATCCTTTGCTTGCCAATCAGCTGACCATTGTTTTATGCAGTTGACAGTTGACAAGGCGTAAGATTCAACATAGCTTGCCATAACTTATAACAGTGTCTTAACGACGTCTTAGTTAACTAATAAAGCATGAGAAGATTGCAACTTAATCGATTCGTTACATGATAAAATTGCATTCTCATGTAAGTGACAAAACCTATATTGATCCTAAATGTAGGTTTAATTTTGTTCATGGATATTATCATCGTTTAATGGCGCATTATTGACTAGTTAATTTTAAATAAATAGGGTGCTATAACTAATTATTGGCTATAAAAAAGCATCAAGTTTAATATATTACTTGATGCTTAGGCATACTAGGCAATTAAATACTTATTAACTAATGCTTATTTAACGTCAACTTTTATATTTTGAGGTTGTTGTTTATTGACAACCTGCCAACCACCACCGAGAGCCTTATAAATAGCGATCAGATTCAAACCTGATGTGATTTCACTGTTTGCCAATGAATCTTCAGCTCCTAATAGTGTGCGTTCAGCATCTAATACATCTAAGAAATTATCATAACCGCTATCAAAACGTTCTTTAGCCATATTGACCGATTTTTGAGCTGAAGCCGCAGCTTGTTGAAGTTCTACGCGACGTTGCTCTTCAAACGAAAAGTTGCTAATAGATGTTTGTGTTTCTTGTAATGCACCTAGCACTGTTTTTTCATATTGTGCGAGAGCAGATTGTGAGCGAGCATCAGCTTGATCAATTAGTGCATATAACCTATCTCGATCAAATATTTGCCAACTAATTGAAGGACCAATTGCTCCCGCAAGAGCCGATGTACCAAAAGTACTAAGGTTAGTCGAAATAAAGCCTAGTGAACCTATGATATTGACCGATGGAAATAAGTCAGCCACCGATAGATTGTATTGAGACACTGTAGCGGCAAGTTGTCGTTCAGCATAACGAATGTCAGGTCGTCTTTTCAATAGATCTTCTGCATTACCTACAGCCACTGTAATTGGCAAGCTTGGTAAAGGTTTCGAAACAGAGAGTTGTGAACGTAACGCATCCGGCACTTGACCTGTCAAAACCGATAGTGCATTTATTGATGCAGTTATTTGGGCTTTAAGTGGTGGTATTGTTGAACGCGTGATGCGTAGTTGAGTTTCTGCACGCGATATATCAAGTGCACTTGAGCTGCCAGCTTCAAACATGTTTTCTGTCAGTTGGAAGGTTTCTGCTTGATTTTTGGCGTTGCGTTCTGCAATATCTAATCGATATTGTGCGCCCCTTAATTCAAAATAGCTGCGTGCAACTTCAGCAGAAATGGTGACATAGATTTGCTGTAAATTTGCATCAACTGCTTGCTCTAATGCTTGTTGAGCATCGATACGCGCCGAAACGCGACCAAACACATCAAGCTCCCACGATGCATCAAAACCCGCTTGAAAATTATTGAATTCACGCTCAATAGGTTGGTTAGGAGAACGTTCTCTTGACGACAGATTTCGGCTATAACCACCTGTCGCGTTGACAGTAGGATAACGATCTGAATCTAATGCTCTAGAAATTGATCGTGCTTCAAGCAAGTTAGCATAGGCAATTCGCACGTCCAAATTAGTTTTTAATGATTGTTCTACCAGACCAACCAATTGTTTATCATCAAACTCATGCCACCAGGCTGCAACAGGTTTTTGTTGAGATGCAAAACGATACATCTCATCATTTGTTAACGAGGTTGCTTTAACAGGTTCGGGTGTCTCAGGTTGAATGTAATCCCGAAACGAGGCACAACCAGTCATCGTCAAACTTATTAATGAAATTGCTATAACGGTTTTCATGATTATCTTTCCTCAACAGATTTATCTGTTGTTGCTGGTTTTTTTATAAGAGATAGTTTTCTACAAAGCACATAAAATACCGGTGTAAATACAAGTCCAAAGAAGGTTACACCAAGCATACCAGAGAATACTGCAACGCCCAGTGCTTGCCGCATTTCAGCACCAGGCCCCTCAGCCAATACCATCGGTAATACTCCTAGAATAAACGCAAATGAAGTCATCAAAATAGGACGTAATCGAAGCGAAGCTGCTTGAACGGCCGCGTCCCACATTGATAGACCAGATTTTTCTAAATCGTTAGCAAACTCAACAATCAGAATGGCATTCTTGGAAGCTAAACCAATCAGTACCACCAGACCAATCTGCGTCAGGATATTATTATCCATTCCTGCTATATATACCCCCGTTATTGCTGAAAGCAAACACATTGGTACGATGAGCACGATAGATAACGGTAATGTCCAACTCTCATATTGTGCTGCTAATAAAAGGAATACAAAAACAACGGCTAATAAGAAGGCAATAATCGCAGTGTCTCCTGTTGTACGTTGTTGATAGGCAATTTCTGTCCACTCATAACCTATGCCATCAGGCAAAATTTTATCAGCCAGTTTTTCCATAGAAATTAACGTTTCTCCCGAACTATAACCAGGAGAACTTGAGCCGGTTAAACCGGCAGCAGGGTAGAGGTTGTAATGTGGCACACGTGATGGACCTGCTGTATCATGAGCTGTTGCAAATGAGCCTATTGGCACCATATCACCGTTTTTGCTTCGCACATTGATACGCATTACATCATCAATGGTGAGACGATCTTCGGCTTCAGCCTGAGCGGTAACTCTAAATGTCCTACCCAAATAATTAAAGTCATTTACAAATGCTGAACCAATAAATACCTCCATTGCTTCAAATACATTGTCTACAGGTATATTAAGTCGTTCTGCTTTATCACGATCAATATCTAAATAAATTTGTGGGTTATTAGTATTGAAAAATGAAAATACTGAAGTAGTAGATGGATTATCAGGACTATTTGCTGCATTTGCCAGATCATTCGTCGCCTGTTCAAGCACATCTAACCCTCGACCACCACGATCTTGTATCATCATACGGAAACCACCCGCATTACCAATACCACGTACCGGAGGTGGCTCAAAAATAACAATAGAAGCATTTTTAACTTTAGCTACTTCAGCACGCATCTTCTGCAAAATATCTTGTGCACTAATACCGTTAGCAATACGGCTTTCAAAGGAATCAAGCGGTGTAAATATCGCCGCAGAATTTGATTGAACAGCGCGCGTTGCACCAGAGAACCCAGTAAACCCTACTGTGGTTTTTAATCCATCAATTTGCAATAAACTATGTGTCACTTCTCGTACTACTTTATCTGTTTCTGATAATGCAGCACCTTCAGGAAGTGAGATAGAAACAATGAAGTAACCTTGATCTTGCGCAGGAATAAACCCGGTAGGTACACGATCAAATTGGAAAACGGTTAATGTCATTAAGCCAGCATAAACAAGCAACATAATGCCGCCCATTCTAATTGTTTTACCTACAAACCAACCGTATCTGCTCGACAAACCTTCCAGTCCTTTATTGAACGTAGAAAAGAATGCTCTAAGCGGAGATCTGTACCAAATAATAGGACGAGCATCTGCTTCATGATCATGCTCTTTCATTAATATAGCAGCCAATGCAGGCGACAAGGTTAATGATACAAACACTGAAATAATAGTTGCTACAGCAATAGTCAAACCAAATGCTTGATAGAATTTTCCTGAAATTCCTTCTAGGAATAATGTTGGTAAGAACACCGCAGCTAAAACGAGACCCATCGCAATAAGTGCTGAACCTACTTCATCCATCGTTTTGCGTGCAGCTTGTTTAGGGGTCATACCTTTGCGAAGATTTCGTTCCATGTTCTCAACAATAACAATGGCATCATCCACTACGATACCTATCGCCAGCACCAGACCAAATAATGTCAAATTGTTTAATGAAAAGCCGATCGCAGACATAACGGCGAATGTTCCAATCAACGAAACAGGAATTGCGATAATAGGAATGATCGCTGCACGCCATGTTTGTAAAAATACTAATATTACGATAACAACCAAAAATACGGCTTCATAAACGGTATGTTTAACCGCCGTTACCGATTGTTCAATAAACTCTGTTGGGTTATAGCCAATCTCATAATCAAGGCCTGGTGGAAAATCTTTAGCAATAACTTCCATTTCAGCAAGAATAGCTTTTGATGTTTCTAAAGCGTTAGAACCTGGACGTTGATAAACAGGCACGGCAACAGCAGGATACTCACCAAGATAACCTCGCGTCACATAATCTTGTGCACCTAATTCAATACGAGCGATATCACGAAGATGAACAATTTGGCCATCTTTACCCGTTTTAACGATAACCCCGCCAAATTCTTCAGGCGATTTAAGACGACCTTTAGTTTGAATCGTGTATTCAAAGTAGTTTTGTTTAGGTTGAGGTGAACTGTTCAAGGTACCGCCAGCTACCTGAATATTCTGAGAACGTAACGCAGCTAGCACATCGCCAGCAGCAATGTCATAAGATTTGAGTAAGTCCGGTTTTAACCATATTCTCATCGCATATTCCGAAGCACCAAATATACGTGCTTCACCAACACCCTCAATACGACGAATACGATCACGTACATTCAATACGGCATAATTACCAATATATGTTTGATCATAAGTGCCGTCAGACGAAAACATATTGACAACGAGCATCAAGTCAGGACTGTTTTTCTTGGTAGTTACGCCTAATCTTCGTACCGCTTCAGGTAAACGAGGTTCAGCAATCGCCACGCGGTTTTGAACGAGTACCTGAGCAGTGTCTAAATTTGTACCTAATTCAAAGGTAATGGTAAGCGTCACACTGCCGTCAGATGTCGCTTGAGAAAACAAATAAAGCATTCCCTCAACACCATTAATTTCTTGTTCCAGTGGAGTGGATACCGTATTTGCAACGGTTTCAGCTGTAGCGCCAGGATAGTTCGCTGAGACTTGAATGGTGGGAGGAGCAACTTGTGGATATTGTTCGACAGCGAGTCCTAAGTAGGCGATAGCGCCGATAATAACCAATATAATTGACATCACCGAGGCAAATATTGGCCTTTCAATAAAGAATTTAGCGAAATTCATTTATAACTTCCTTATTGTTCGTTAGACGAAGATGGGGTGGTTTCAGGTTCGTCTGATTTAACAATCGTCTCGATATCTTTCCATTCTATTGGTGTACTTACTGGAGATACTTGTTGATCAGCAGTTCTTATGCGCTGAATGCCATTAATAACGACGCGCTCATTACCTTCGAGACCTTTCACTATAACGATTAAGCCATTATCAAGTATGGTATCAACCGATACATAGATACGTTTAACTTTATTATCTTTATCAACAATATAGACATACTTTTTATCCTGATCGGTATTAATAGCACTCTCAGGTAATAGAATTGCTTGATATTTAGAACGACCTAAAAGTCGCGCGTTACCAAATAAACCAGGATAAATGATGCCCTCATTATTTTCTACGATAGCGCGAGCTTGAATTGTGCCGGTTCCGTTATCAACTATATTATCGACAAAATCCATTTTACCTTCATGATAGTATTTATCTTCATCAAGTAATTTGATGTAAATAGGATTAGGCGATGTATCGCTACTAGGACGGTCACCAGCACGATCAAGACGAAGATATTTAAGCAGTTGGCCTTGTGAACCTTCAAACCTAAAATGGATTGGATTAGTGCTAACGATGCGTGTAAGAAGAGTATCGTTCTCTTCGATCATATTACCCACATCGACAAAACTATCGCTTATTTTACCTGCAATAGGCGCAATAATCTGAGTGAAAGATTTTTGTAATTCGGCTTCATCTAATGCCGATTTAGCAATCTGCTGCTCTTGGCTGCGTCGTTCAAGCTCTTCTTCTGATACAGCACGCAGATCGCGTAGTTTTTTGGCCCGTTCGTATTCAGTCTTGGTCAGTGAATATTCGGCCTTTGCACGTTGTAATTTGTATTCGAATGGACGCGGATCAACAATAAAAAGTACGTCGCCTTTGTTAACCAATTGACCATCTTTGAATTTCTTTTCAACTAAATAACCTGTAACTCGCGCACGCATATCGACCGAATGGATAGCTTCAAATCGACCAGTAAATTCATCCCAATCAGTTAATTCGTGCTTTAGTGGCAATGCAACGTCGACTTCTGCAGGTGCTGGCGCTTGAACAGGTGTGACAGTTTCAGGATTACTTTTGTCACACGCTAAAAGTGTCATGGACAACGCTGAAATGATTGCCAAAGATACTATTTTCATAATTAAATTCTCTTAAATATTGTTTTTATGTTGAAAGTGAAGCCATATCGATAACAAACCTATAATGTACATCTGCATTTTCCATACGTTCGAAAGCTTCATTAATCTCATCCATCCGAATCAGTTCGCACTCGGGTAAGATGTTCATACGACCACAAAAATCTAGCATTTCTTGTGTTTCTTTGATGCCACCTATTAATGAGCCTGCAAGACGACGACGACCCAGAATCATCGGCATTGTATTAATCTCATCAACAGGACCGACCTGGCCAACAAACACTAAAGTTCCGTCTAGCACAAGTAAAGGAAGGTAAGCATTTAGATCATGTTTAACCGGAATCGTATCTATAATTAAATCAAAGCTTGATGCTGAGTTAGTCATTGAATCGTCATGTGTAGAAAGCAGAAACTTGTCTGCGCCTAGAGCTTTAGCATCTGCTTCTTTGTCAGCAGAGCGACTAATCACCGTCACGTGGGCACCTAAGCCCGCTGCAAGTTTGATCGCCATATGACCAAGTCCGCCCATGCCAATTACGCCGACTCGACTACCAGGACCGACATTCCATGTTCTTAATGGTGAATAGGTCGTAATACCTGCACACAGCAGTGGAGCTACACGAGATAAATCAAGACCTTCTGGAATGTTTAATACAAATTCTTCTCGTGCGACTAAATGTTTGGAATAACCACCGTGGGTAATTTTGCCATCGATACGATCTGGCGAGCCATATGTTAACGTGTGACCTTTACTACAATATTGTTCTAAATCATTATGACATTCGTTGCACTCTTGGCAGCTATCAACCATACAACCCACAGCAACGTGATCACCGGCTTTAAAACGTGTAACTTTCTTACCAACATTAATTACCCGTCCGACGATTTCATGACCCGGAACGATAGGGTAGTTTGACCAATTCCAATCATTACGTGCCATATGAAGATCAGAATGACATACACCACAATAAAGAATTTCCATTGCAACATCGTTGTCACGAAGTGAACGATGCTCAAATTTAAAGGGAGCTAGACGAGCATCAGCAGCTTGAGCAGCATAACCAATTGTTTTCATATTTCACCTCGGGATAATTAAATTATAAAAAAGTATTAGACTTTGTAGCTTGTTATTAGTCGTATTTTTTCGTTAATATATACGTTGTTATATTCCACATGAAAATACCCTTTATTGACTATTTTAAACAAAGAATAAGTCACTCTGAAGAAATATGGAGAATTAACTTAGCATTTTTTCGGTTAACAACTTTCAATAGACAATAAGCGTATCTAATTTGTTGCTAAATTATGCCTCATCGCTACAAAAATATGTGATGTGGCCCATCTAATAGCAAATTAGTGGGGACAATTTAACATTTCACAACGGAATTGATTAGGGGGCTAATCATGGTTGGACTTATGAATATATCTCACTAATAAATTGTAATGTAGCCGACATAAAACTCTCTTTACGTTTTTAATCACACATAATATACTTAACTTATGAAATATATTCATTGGTATAAGTAGGTGATTACATGCTTCGAGATAATCTTAACGATTTAGTCGGATTTATAGCCGTAGCAAGAGAAGGTAGTTTCACTAAAGCCGCAGCAAAATTGGGCATATCCCAATCTGCTTTGAGTCACGCAATCAGTGGGTTGGAAAAAAAACTAGGCATCCGTTTACTTGCTCGCAGCACACGAAGTGTTTCAACAACGGAGGCAGGAGAGCGACTGTTAACCAAAATTGGGCCTAGACTTGACGAGATTGGTGAAGAATTATCAGTTATCGGTGAGTTAAGTGGCAGTCCATCAGGTACTATCAGAATAAATGCTATTGAGCACGCGGTAAAAATCTATCTGTGGCCCAAGTTAGCCCAGATCCTGAACAAGTATCCTGACTTGAATGTAGAAATAACAATCGATAATAAACTTATTGATATTGTCGCCGAAAGATATGATATGGGTGTCAGATTGGGCGGGTCGGTACCAAAAGATATGATTGCGGTTAAGGTTTCACCTGAATTAAAAATGGCGGTAGTTGCTTCACCTGCCTATCTCAAAAAAACCTCAGTACCTATTATTCCAGATGATTTAAAATTGCATAACTGCATAAATTATAGATTACCAACATTCGGTGGCATATATTCTTGGGAATTTGAACGAGAGCAAATCGAAGTCAGTGTTCGACCGCCTGGCCAAGTTACCTTTAATAGTAGTTATTTGGCAATTGAAGCGGCGCTTGCAGATCTTGGCATTGCCTATCTCCCATTTGAAATTGCTGAGGAAGATATCAAAAAAGGTCGATTAATTAGGGTTTTGGAAGATTGGTGTCCGGTTTTCGCCGGTTACCATATCTACTATCCTAATCGTCACCAACCATCTTCAGCGTTTACTACTATTGTTGAGGCACTTCGCTATCGAGAATAGATCTTCGAGTCAGTAGCAATAACGTAGACTCAGCACAACAGGTTATTTACGAGTAGTTGCTTGAATGCCTGTCCTAAGTCGCTTAATTAACGATTCTACTTAGTCATCGATAAGTTACGACAACCAGAAATATAACCATCAATAGTAAGTATTTAAATATATTCAGTGTTTGATTTTAGACACTATTTCCAACACAAAAGACTGTTGACAACAACAATAAAATATGGATTACTAACTTAGGTGGATCCCTTATATTACAAGGAGTGAGTCATGAGTTGGCGAACAGTAAAAGACGAACAAACCTACACAACTGAAGAGGTTGAGGCGCGATTAAAAAGTGAGCTGCCTCAGTGGTATCTTGAAAATGGTTGGATACGTCGAAAATATAAAACCAGTGGTTGGAAAAGTACTTTAATGCTGGTAACAACCGTTGGCCACCTAGCTGAGGCTGCGTTCCATCATCCAGATATGTTGGTGTCTTATGCTTTTGTTATTGTTAAATTAACCAACCATGCAGCAAAAGGTATTACCAACAAAGATTTCGAGCTAGCTAGGAAAATCGAAGACGTCGTTATGTGGCAACCGGGAAAAGAGGATGGCGCATTGGAGGGAACACCCGATGATCCGAGGTTTAAATATATTAAATACGATTAAGTCTAAATATAACTTTTAGCATTACCTAATAGGAGATATCCCCATGAACGATGATACTTTTAATATGGAAATTAGAAAATTTTTGAAGAAAGTCGGAATAACATCGCAACGAGAAATTGAACATGCTGTTTTCAAGGCTATTGAAGATGGTTCTTTGAATGGCACAGAAAAATTTGAAGTGCGAATGATATTGACAGTTTCTGATTTGGCGATTGAGCATGAAATCGTAGGTAATATAGCCTTAGAATAGTCAATATATCTGAGATCTAAACTTTCAATCTGAGAAGAAGATTTATACACGAATCATGTTTTCATTAAAATATAATTGATGCGCTTTTAGAAGCTATTAGGCCCTTGTTGACTCGTGTCATAGGTTATAACTATATTCTTAAATAGTCTTAGGATTTAGGTACATTAACTGATCGAAATAGAGCGCGACGCGAAGTCGCTTAGTCACTAATAAAATGTAATAGATTTGTTAATTTTAAACGTGTATTGCTGAATAAATAGCTACGTCTGTTAATTTGGTAACAAGAAATACGCGTTGATGACCTCATATAATATTAATTGAACTGGTTCATGAACGGAAATAACTTCGTATATTTTAAAGTTTCGAGAGCATACCTTAACAACTCAAGCCAATCGAAGCGAGTATTTGAACCTTTCTCAAGATAATTTATTGATAACCATAAAATTTCGATTTTTACTCTAAAAATAATGTCTAAATCTTAACTGATAAGTGCTGTTGTAAGGTTGTATCAGTCTTTAGTAAATAATCACTTTATTTTCATTGAATTATGCACACTTTTAACGCCTTGAATATTTTGTGTAACTTGCACTGCAATATTAATATTAGTTTGTGAGCTAACAAAGCCACTCAACTGCACAATACCTTTATAAGTCTCAACGTTAATTTCTGATGACTTTAATGTGACTTCGTTAAAAATAGCTGCTTTTACTTTGGTTGTAATCGTCGCGTCATCAATATATTCACCGGTACTTTCTTGTGTAGCCGTTGAACCACAACCGATAAGTGATAAAAATAGCATGGCAATAAAAAGTGTATATAGTCGTTTTTGGCTGGTCATATCAATTTTCCTTTTGCGGGAACATTCTAAAAAGCACTTTCAGAGAACATAACTTTATAGAATACAATGTTGCTTGAATAAAACAAAACTTTAGAATAAAGGTGAGGAAATTTAAACTACGAGGTCACATGAAGAATATTTTAACTTTCCTTTACTTTTTAGTCACTACTGTTTAGTTATTAATATTATGCCTAATGCTGAACACTTTAATATAGCGATTAATTAGCAGAAGAAGTTTCTTTATACTAACTAGTTATCTCATTTCATATAATGATTAGATGTATTGTTAGTTCAATAATTATTTTTGTTGACGACGAAAGTTAGCGTAAAATCTAAACATTCAAAGATCAGAACTAACTGATACACTTCATATCTTTATAATATGTGCATACTTTGATCCGATTGAAAATTGCTCAATAATGTTGAGCAGCCATTCAAGTATCGATGATATTTAATAGCTCAGGAGAATAAAATGATAGTGACATTTACAACAGATTCTTATGCTGACATTACTATGTTTGGAGATGTAGCCTTGTCTTTATTGAAAATGATGGGACACAGCGGTACAGTGCCCAGTGCTATTTTAGCTGCTGATGTACCCGAAGCGCTAACCCAATTGAAAAGTGCACTTGATGCTAAAGTAGAACAAGTATCAGCTCAACAGAATAGTGGTGATGAACCTTCGATAAGCATGCATAATCGAGCTCTACCATTACTTGATCTGCTCGCCGCAGCAGTAAAAGAAAATACGGATGTGATGTGGAAATAGAACGCTAATGAACAGTCAGTTAATTCAAATATGAAAATAAAGACTGTTTTATAGTACTTATTGGTTATGGGGTTTAAATTATTATCTACAATCCGATCTTTAAATTAAACTCCATAACTCACACAATAATGATTACCTACTTCTTATGATTGCTAGCGAAAAGTACAGCAACTCAATCATGAAAACATCACCTCCAGAGAATTATATATCTAGGTCGAGCGTTCATAAATTGACTTAGCAATCGCCGTTCACAAATCTAAAAATAGAGCTATTTTTAGATTAAAAGACAAGCTCCGGATTTGATGATCACGATATGATATTAGTCAACAATTCCGAGATAACATTTCTCAAGTTAGTAACGCTTAGCATCTAAGTAAAATCCAGCCTTTATTGTGCTTTTAAGCTAAATACGCTCAACACACCGCCTAAATTTGTCCAATTAGATAAAGCGCGATAAGCACCAACAGCGCCATCTCCATCGCCATCATTTTCGAAGCTAGGTATGGCCATGCCAATTCCTGCCCAACCGCCAACACCTGATAAAATGGCAATATATTGTTTATCGTCATGTAGGTATGTATTGACGTTACCTATAATACCTGATGCTGTTTTGAATCGCCATAACTCACGTCCAGTTTTAGCATCAACAGCTTTTAGATAACCCTCCAATGTCCCGTAAAAGACGATGTCAGTCGCTGTGGCGAGAGCACCTGACCATACAGAAAAACGCTCAGGATTAGACCACACAATTTTACCAACTCGTGCATCCCAAGCGATGAAGTTTCCTAAATGAGTACCACCGGGAGCTGGAAACATCTTTAAAGAAGCTCCGACATATGCTTGGCCTGATATATACTCAACCTCAAATGGTTCGGAGTCCATGCATAAACGATTTGTGGGCACATAATATAGCCCTGTTCTAGGAGAATAAGCAGCAGGCTGTTGATTTTTGGAACCCAAGGCAGCAGGGCAGATGCCTGTCGTAATTTCATCTTCACCATTGTTGTCAGGGGAAAATTCTATGGCACGTTCCGGATAACCGGTTTTCATGTTGATGCTAGTTGCCCAGTTCACAGAAGGATCAAAATTTTGTGCAACAAGTAGCTCGCCTGATACTCTGTCCATGGTGTACGCAAAGCCGTTACGATCGAAATGTACAGCGGTTTTACGCATTTTGTCATTGATTTTTTGATCGGCCAGAATAATTTCATTCACACCATCGTAGTCCCACTCATCATGCGGTGTCATTTGGTAAACCCATTTTGCTAAACCCGAATCTAAATCTCGGCCAAACAATGACATCGACCATTTATTATCTCCTGGCCTTTGGACCGGATTCCATGTCGAAGGATTTGCACTACCGTAATAAAATAGGTTTAGATCGGGATCATACGAAAACCAGCCCCACGTTGATCCGCCGCCGATTTTCCATTGCTCACCTTGCCAGCTTTTTAATGATGAATCAGGCCCAATGGGATTAAGCATAGACATGGTTTTATCTGGATCAACTAGCATGTCATCATCAGGACCTGTGCTATATGCTCGCCATAACTTTTTTCCATCTAAACCATAGGCTTGCACGTAACCTCTAATACCAAACTCACTACCTGAAATGCCAACTAATACTTTATCTTTCATTACAAAAGCAGCGCCCGTACTGGTAGCACCACGTTTTGCATCATCACGTTTATCAGACCAAATTAGCTGGCCTGTATTGATATCTAATGCGACCAACGTGGTATCTGCTTGATTTAAAAATATTTTACCGTCGGCATAAGCCAAACCACGGTTAACATTATCGCAACACATAACTGGCACGACTTCATCATAGCTTTGTATTGGTTTATATTGCCATTTAATGGCACCGTCATTATTCAAATCGAGTGCAAAAACAAGATTAGGAAAGGGGGTATGTATATACATTGTGTCATTTATGATCAACGCATTGCCTTCATGACCACGTAATACACCGGTCGAGAACGACCAAGCCATGCTGAGATCCTTAATATTGGTTTGGTTGATTTGAACCAATTTGCTATAACGTTGATTATTGTAGTTACCCGCTGGCATGATCCAATTGTCGGGATTTTTTTGCATTTCGGCAAGTTCATCAGCAATTGCCATTACAGGCAAGCTATTAACTAAGATTATGAATGAGAAAAGTTTCACGTTCTGAGTATAGTTCATCTACCTTCCGTTTATTTTATAATTTGGCTGTATGTCTCTAATAAATAATAGTATTTGTAGTCATTAATGATTTATTTTCGAATATATAATATTATACCAGCGTGTCGCCGTACTCGTGAAAGAATTAATCCATCCATGGCTTAATTCAACTCCGTTCGTCGACGACCATTAGCCCCAGACGTCCTCGTCACCTCGCTAACGCTTAGGCTCTCAAGCGACTGACGGAGTGAGGATGTAATTACTGCACTATTCTTCGCTACGCTACGAAAGCTGCTGTAATTACCAACTCCTACTGCGGGCTTGCACTACTTACTCGCTATCGCATCGTTCCATGTAGTGCGTCGATTGACAATATCTAATTATGATTGATTCATGAGATCTTAGAGCATTAAGTATCGAAGTACCATCATCGAAACAGATTACTCACTTAATTTAGATGGTTCTGGTACGATCATTTGGTGAAAAAATTAAAACAATTATTTGTCCGCTATCTACTATTGCTTATATTGGCTTTTATCTTAGTGAGCTTATTAATGGTCGTACCATTTCGATGGATTAATCCGCCTGTCACCATGGTTATGATAGAGCGCTGGTTATATTCAGACAATGATGACTACAAATTAAAGAAAATGTGGTTAAGCTGGGATGCAATACCAAAGCAGGCAGCGCTAGCAGTAGTTACCGCGGAAGATCAGCTGTTTCCTTTACACAAAGGTTTTGATGTTGATTCGATTATGAAATCATTACGTGATTCTGGTAACGGCGGTCAACTACGCGGTGCTAGTACGATAAGTCAACAAGTCGCACGAAATGTCTATTTATGGACTGGTCGAAGTTGGCTGCGAAAAGGCTTAGAAGCTTGGTTTACCCTACTGATTGAATTGACGTGGGGTAAACAACGAATTTTAGAAGTCTACTTAAATATTGCCGAGTGGGGCGAGGGTGTGTTTGGCTTAGAAGCAGCCAGCCTGTATCATTTCGGTCAATCTGCCAAGCGTTTAAGCCCGATGCAACAAGCATTATTAGCATCATGTTTGCCTAGCCCATTACGTTACAATCCAGCTAAACCATCTGAACAAATTCGTACAAGAGCGATGTGGAATCTTAAACAACAACAACGTTTAGGTGGTGTGCAATGGTTAAAGCAAATGCAATAATTGTTTGAGCTAATGGAGGTCAACTTGATGGACCGTTGAGCCCACAGCCACAAGTAGTCAATCGTTTAATGAATTCAAGTTAAGCGCTACAGTGAGTATTACTTAACGAGTTAATGTAGACTGGATTATTACTTGTTATTTCGCATAAATTGCAGTGAATCCTGTTAACTTTTACTAATGCTTAATAGAGCTAGTAAAAAGTTAACGTAGATAGGGTGATAATCATAAGTCTCTGCGAAGTCGTCAGACTAATATTCGTTTTATCGGCTTTCGTTTTATCAACTCCGAAAATCAACGACTTAGATCTCACTGATTGCATAAATGTAATTAATTGACAGTAGCTTTATCCAGTTCTAATTAGCAATAACTGTGTTTTCCATTTGTTGTTGTGTTCGAGTTTGTTATTATCGCCATCATATTTTAATCACCTGTTACATTATTAAACATATAAATGGCATGAAAGGCAGGGTGCATTTGACGCGCTCTTTTTCGAAATACGCTAAACAGAGACACGCGCTGTTATGACCATCTTTTTTATCTGTATCACTATACTGATTCTTGGCTATAAATTTTATAGTCCCTTTGTTGAAAAACAAGCAGGGATCGATCCTACTGCAGTCACTCCCCAATCTCGCTTCAGTGATGGTGTCGATTACGTACCTATTCATCCTGCTCGGGCTTTTCTAATCCAGTTTTTAAATATTGCTGGTGTAGGTCCTATATTTGGTCCTATTCTAGGCGCTTTATATGGGCCTATTGCGTTAGTGTGGATTGTTATTGGTAATGTTTTAGGTGGTGCCGTACACGATTATTACTCTGGTGTAATGAGCATCAAAGAAGATGGTAAAAGCCTGCCAGAAATAGCAGGACATTATTACAACGTCATTTTTAAGGGCTTTATGTTGATATTCACCGCGATGTTACTATTTTTCGTGGGTGTGGTCTTTATCATGAGTCCAGCTGGTTTACTGAGTAACTTAGATTATTTCCAAGGCACATTTTTAGCTAACAACACCTTTTGGGTACTAGTTATTTTAGCTTATTACTTTTTAGCAACGCTATTGCCAATCGATAAAATTATCACCAAGTTTTACCCTATCTTTGGTTTATTAATGATAATCATGACCACCATGATTGCCGTCGCGTTATTAATAGATGCACCGCATTTACCCGTTACGGGAGATTTTTGGGCCTATTTTGAGGCCGATCATGCTCATGATTTTTTAACACCAAATCCTGATGGATTGCCAACTTGGCCGTTATTATTTGTAACCATTACCTGTGGTGCAATCAGTGGTTTTCACTCTACGCAAGCGCCAATTATCGCTCGCACTTTAACGAATGAAAAATACGTGCGTCCGGTATATTACGGTGCAATGCTGTGTGAAGGCATTGTTGCCTGTGTTTGGGCGCTGGCTGGAATTGCCGCATTTCCTGATGGTTATGACGGATTAAAAGAGTTGCTCGACCAAGGCGGCCCTGGCCTAGTAGTCAATCATGTTGCCACCAGTTATTTAGGTGTGTTTGGTGGCATTATGGCGATTATCGCGGTTGCTGTGTTTCCAATCACTTCAGGCGATACCGCATTTCGTTCATTGCGCTTAACTGTAGTAGATGCGTTTAACATTCCTCAAAGTGTGCGTAACCGCTTATTGCTTGCAGTGCCTATTTTAACTATTGCTTTTTTTATGACCAAACTCGACTTTACATTGATTTGGCGTTACTTTGCGTTCTCAAACATGTTGTTATCGACCAGCGTGTTGTGGTTAGCCACTAAATACTTATTTGATCGTGGTACCTTTCACTGGATAGTCAGTATTCCTGCGGTCATTACTACCGGTGTGACAATTTCATATATTATGACTGCCGCGATAGGCCTCAATTTATCCACAGATTTAGGTAAGCCGATTGGCGCTATTGTGATTTTTATTGGTCTGATTTTACTAATGTTTGCTCATAATAAGTACAAGCCTGTTGCGGATTAATTGTTTATTACGTTAGCTATACAAGTGGCTAAACGTCTAATGAACTTCGATATGAATAAAGGGCTAACCGTCGGATTGTGATTTCAACCGGTTGAAGGGGTTGATTATTTCACAGCCGTGAACTCGGTCACTTCAGGATATGCTCTATCCTGCATATTGAATTGACTAGATATAGAAGTTAACTTAATAGCCCTCATCCATAAAGGCACGCCAACTCTGCAGTGCAACGTGAAAATCTTCTAAGCCACAAAAAGCTTCCGATTCACCATCGTAAAGAGACATAGCATCTTCAAGTTCAAATTCTTCACCACTTTCGAGTTCATTGGCAAAAATCCTAACTTGATCACTATCGAGTTCAATTGATAGCGCTTTACCTACCATATGCCAGTGTTTCAGCTGATTGAATTGCAATTTTGCGATGACTTGGCAGAGCTCTTCATATTTTTCTGAGCATTCCCCTAATTCCTCGACAAACCAAAATCCTAATGCTTCTTGACCCATACTAAAATCAGCAAGTAAAGTACCCGTTAAGGTATTACGTTGAAATTCATATTCCATAAATTATCATGCCTAAAAAAATCTAATTAAATTTTAACTCAATGAATTAAAAGAGGGGTGATAAAGAACCAATAGAGCTAGTTTCGATTGATTTAACATCAGAGAATCATCTGATGTTAATTATCAAATTAATGGCATTAGACTTGATTTTCAAAACAGTATTCGACCCTATAGACCTTAAATTATCACCTCATAAGAATCAAGCCAGTCGTGTAATGAATCAGCTTAGGGACGCCTGTCAACGCTGTGCCGAAAATGACTTAAATCATAGTAGTGGAGAGCTTAATTGTATAAAGCTCGGTAAAACCAAGCATGGAAGCTAGCGATGGACCGCAGAAATCCAAGACACCTAACTAACGTTTGACTGCCATCGCAAAACGATTAATGGCGTATACCTTTTTTTATCTGCGTTTGTTAAAACATAAACAACGGAGTCTAACTCTGACCTATCCTTATTGAACTATTTAAGATGTCTTGTTAAGAATTATTTTTAGATACCAGTCTTGATTAAGCTCTGGTAAATATATATATTATCGCCTTTTGAATTGAACTTATGTCTTAATAGATTAAATTCAACTAACGATTTAATATCACCTCCTAAAAAACTAGGTTCACATATTTCTAAAGTACCGCTTAATTCAATAAATATATATTGAGATCCACAATACATTTTCAACTCTAAAACTTTACTAGCACCTGAACTTTGGAATTGTTTCAGTATATATAATGCTTGAACAGATAGCACCGCATTCGGGTTGAGTCATTTAGCTAAATCACCGAGTTCTTTCACAGCGCTTGCAAACGTAGAAATTGCAGTATCAATTTTTCCGAAATTTTCCTTAAATATCTTGTGGTCTTAGTTTAATAGTGCTTTTATGTAAATTGTTGTCTATGTATTGATTAAAGCTCATCTTTCAATTCTGTGTGATTAACAAGTATTAACCATTCAATGAATCCATTGAAGTCTGACTGCTCTTTGATGCCTTTTTCTGATTAGAGTTGGCTTATTAAGCCAACAATTGTTGCAAACGATTCAGCGACCACGATAAGTTCTCCATTTGTTTTGATATATAACGATCTAAATAAAATCTTGTTCTGCTGTCACGAACCTATGTCGAACCAATGGTGTCAGCTTCAATTGGTTTCACGCTTAATTCAACTATCAATCATTCTGACCCAATTGATTAGTGATTTTGTCAGTCCACCTCAAATAGTATATTTACTATATAGTAGTTATTAGTAAATAGAACAATTCCGAGAGCACCGTAATTTTCATTTTATTGCTTTTTAATGCGGCATAACACATGGATGTATATCTAGTTTCATGACACTAAAGACTAACAGTATATTATTAATAATACTCATTTTTATAAGTGTTATAGGCACTTCAGCTTGTAGCGATGAATATGATATTCAAAATGAACAGCGTACGCTTATGGTAGGTAGCGAACAAAATTTCCCACCTTTTTCTACAGGAATGACAGATTCAACTGCAGGTGGGTTCACTGTCGATTTTTGGAAGACAGTCGCTGCAGAAGCCGGCCTGAACTATACGATTCGCGTACTGCCTTTTCGTCAATTACTTGAAGACTTTAAACAAGGCAGAATTGATGTATTAATCAACCTTGCTATTTCAGATGAGCGTCGTCAATTTGCTGATTTTTCTGTACCACACGTCATTGTTGACGGTGCTATATTCGTACGTAAAAACACAACAAAAATAAAAACTGAGGACGATTTAATAGAACAATCTATTATTGTGCTAAGTGCTGACTTAGCACACGATTATGCGGTATCCAAAGGATGGGCTAAGCAATTAGTATTAGTAGACACCATCGCAGAAGGTTTGACATTATTGGCCTCTGGTGAACACGACGCTATGTTGCTCAGTAAACTTGTTGGTATGCAATCACTAAAAACGCTTGGTTTATCTAATATCAAGCCTTTAAAGGCGCCAGCAGGTTTCTCTCAGAAGTTTGCATTTGCAGTACCTAAAGGACAAGCTGATTTATTGAGTCAGATCAACGAAGCAATGGCTATCACTAGTAGTAACGGTACCTACACTACACTTTATGACAGATGGTTCGGAATTTATCAAGAGAAGGGATTGGCATTACGTGAAATATCTCTGTATATAAGTCCTTTAATAGCTATCTTTTTAATAATTGCTGCTTATTTTTATTATCAACGTCGAATTGAACGCAAACAAGCCCAAGATAAGCTAAAACTGGCTGCCAGTGTTTTTACGCATGCTGGTGAGGGAATTCTTATTACCGATGCTGCAAGTAACATAATTGAAGTTAACGAAACCTTCACTAAAATTACTGGCTACAGTCGCGAAGAAATACTTGGTCAGAACCCACGTATTCTTCAGTCTGGTAGACAATCAGCAATGGTGGATGCTGCAATGTGGCAAGCAATCAACACAACAGGCAACTGGACAGGGGAAGTCTGGAACAGGCGAAAAGATGGTGAAGTATATGCCGAAACACTCACGATGAGCGTGGTAAAGGATGATGCTGGTAATGTGAGTAACTATGTCGCGCTATTTTCTGATATTACACAGATTACAGCCTATCAAAGTCGGCTCGAACGGATGGCTAATTATGATGTGTTAACCAATCTGCCTAATCGTGCATTACTCGCTGACCGGTTACAACAAGCCATGTTACATAGCCAATGTCATCATAATTCACTCGCTGTTGTCTTTTTAGATTTAGACCACTTTAAAGATGTCAATGATGCCCATGGTCACGCCTTGGGTGATGAGCTATTAATTATCCTGTCACTTCGCATGAAAGACGCTTTAAGTGAGGAGGATACGCTCGCTCGTATCGGCGGCGATGAATTTGTTGTAATTTTAGCCAATTTAGATAAATTCGAAGATTGTCAGCCAGTAATAGAACGGTTATTGCTCGCGGCGTCTGAGCCTATATCTGTAGGAGATATTGTATTCAACATGTCTGTTAGTATTGGTGTTACGACTTATCCTCAAGACGGTGTAGATGCCGACATACTTATGAGGCATGCTGACCAAGCGATGTATGAGGCGAAGCAAGCGGGTAAGAATCGATACCATTTATTCGATACTGCGCAATATAATGCTGTTAAAAGTCAACGAGAAAGTATCGGTAATATTAGTTCAGCGGTTGATAGACATGAGTTCGTATTGTACTACCAGCCCAAAGTCAATATGGCTTCTGGAGAAGTTATTGGTGTAGAAGCATTAATCCGCTGGCAACACCCTTTAATGGGTTTGGTCCCACCGGTCGATTTTTTGCCTGTAATTGAAAACCATGCTGTTAGCTTAAAATTAGGTGAATGGGTCATCGACACGGCATTATTTCAAATAAGCTACTGGCAAAAAATGGGTATAACGCTGCCAATTAGCGTCAATATTAGTGCATATCAGCTTCAACAAGTTGATTTTGTAGCGTCCTTGGCAAAATTATTAGCCGCGCACCCTGATGTATCGCCCTCCGATATAGAGTTAGAAGTATTAGAAACGAGTGCCTTAAGTGATATCAATCAAGTCACCCAGACCATGCTTGCTTGCCATGCTCTAGGTGTGAAGTTTGCTTTAGATGATTTTGGTACAGGCTATTCATCCCTTACTTATCTTAGACGTTTACCAGCAAAATGGATTAAAATTGATCAAAGTTTTGTTCATGGCATGTTAGAAGATCCTAATGATCTTGCCATTGTTGAAGGCGTAATTGTCTTAGCCAAATCATTCAAACGTGACGTGATTGCTGAAGGAGTAGAAACCATTCAACATGGCACAGCACTATTACAGTTGGGTTGTGAATTAGCACAAGGTTATGGCATTGCTAGACCAATGTCTGCAGATGATATTCCTACTTGGCTGACTGTATGGAAGCCTAATGACGCATGGCGAAATACAGATGTTAAATAATCTAATGCAACTTTAGATTATCGGTTCAACTCGTTAAATTCAGAGTCGAAAGTTCTCAGATATTTCTAGATTAGGCAAGCGGAAGCAACGGGGCGCGTAAGGGCAATATACTTTAGATATGTTATGAGGTTTGACGAGACTATTGACCAATCTCGGTTGTTTCTTCCGTTAAAATAATATCCATAGCGATATCATAGCTTTGCGGATAAATTGTTTTTAAGCGAGCCTGTTCAAAACCAAGGCCTATTTTTATTAGCGATGTCTCTATCTGAACAATAGTGCGATCATAATAACCGCCGCCATAACCCAACCGATAATGTGATTCATCAAATCCGACTAATGGAATCAACATCACATTCGGCGCAATTATCATGCGAGATTTAGGTATAGGTATTTTCCATATACCAGGAATCATCGGCGCCTCAGCCGTCCATTGCCTAAATTCTAGTGGTGAGCTTATTTTTGTTACGGCGGGTAATGCAGCTAACCAGCCTTGCTGTAGCAAGTCGGCTATAAGATCTCGACAATCAATCTCTCCTTTAAATGGCCAATAAAAAGCGATAATGCCAGGCTGTATCTTACTTAGTATATCAAAAAGCTTAGTTAATATTTCATGTTGCCAAAGCTTGCGTTGGTAACCGCCAACAGCAATGCGACGCTCTATTAATTGCTCGCGTTGTTGTCGACGCCAAGTTTTCATTTCGAGTGATGAGTAGTTATCAGCTAATGTCATATTTATTTTGCAGATATAGTTTTTTATTCATAACAGTTCACTTTTTCACGCAGATGCTAACCATAACCATAAAATTAACGACTGTTTGATGAGGTTAATAGCATCATGATCCTAACAACAATAATTCGCTAGGCATCAAATTGTTCATAGTTCAGCGGATTTTTCCCCTGTTGAGCTAATAATTTTTTTTCAGCCTGCGTATCGTCATTTAATGGAATTCTACTTTGTTCTTCAAAATAAACTTTTTTATCACTCTGAAAGGTCCAGTTAATAATCAAAAATAATCCAAAAATAACCATTAAGCTAACAATACTAGTTAACCAATGCTCACCAGCCTGCAAGGCAATTGATGACAAAATGAAGTTTAATATCATGATTTGTTACTTATTCGGTAACCGTGATTGCAGGCTGATTAGATCTCGCTGCTACGGCTCTTCGAATGGTCAAAGTCACATTAACTAACATTACACATGCTCCACAGAAGAAGATGAAACCACCTGCAGCACGTATTGCATAATACGGGTGCATTTGAGCAACAGATTCAACAAAGGTGTACGTTAAATTACCGTAGTCATCATATGCTCGCCACATTAGTCCTTGCATGATTCCTGACACCCACATTGCAGTGATATATACGGCTGTACCTGTTGTGGCAAGCCAAAAATGAGCATTTACCATTGTAACGGAGTACATCCTGGTATCCCATAATTTTTCAACCATGTGATAAATAGCACCGATAGAAATCATCGCAACCCATCCCAAAGCACCCGCATGCACGTGACCAATAGTCCAGTCAGTATAATGGGACAATGCATTAACCGTTTTAGAAGCCATCACAGGCCCTTCGAATGTTGACATGGCATAAAATGCAATTGCCACAATCAAAAAACGTAATATGTAATCGGTACGTAACTTATCCCAAGCACCACTTAAGGTAAACAAGCCATTGATAGCTCCACCCCAAGAGGGAATGATCATCGCTAAAGAAATGGCTGCGCCTAACGAACCCGTCCAATCTGGTAATGCGGTATATTGAAGATGGTGAGCACCTAACCATACATACCCAAATGTTAACGCCCAGAAATGAATAACAGATAGTCGATATGAATAAATAGGCCGATTAGCTTGCTTAGGAACGAAATAATACATAATACCTAAGAACCCAGCGGTGAGATAAAAGCCAATGGCATTATGGCCCCACCACCATTGAATCATCGCGTCTTGAACGCCTGCAAAGATCGAATATGATTTAAATAAATCAACCGGAAGAGATAAGCTGTTGATGACATGTAGATAAGTGAACATAATCATCATGGCTAGAAAAAACCAGTTTGCAACGTAGATATGTGACACTTTTCGAATACTTAAAGTCATCATAAAATTGAAACTATAAGCCAACCAAACAACTGCAAGAACGATGTCCAATGGCCATTCCATCTCAGCGTATTCTTTCGCTTGAGTTAATCCTAAGGGTAGGGTGATCATCCCGCCAATAACATAAAGATTCCATCCCCAAAATGTAAACCATGCAAGTTTGTCACTCCATAAACTAACATTACTCGTCCGTTGAACAACGTAATAAGCCGTCGCCATCAAAACTGATCCGCCAAAGCCGTAAACTACGGTATTAGTGTGTACGGGTCTTAGCCGACCAAAACTGATGTAAGGATTATCAAAATTTAAAAAAGGCCAGGCAAGTTCAGATGCAATATACACACCGATAGCCGTACCTATTACTAGATAAATGCAGGCCATTACCGAAAACCATTTGGTGATATCGGTGTTGTATTTAGTGGTTGTTTCCATGGGGTGTTACCCTCCTGTTACTTAAATTTTCAGTTTTATTGGCTTGTAAGTACTTTACCAATGCAGTACTTGATCGACACTGTCATAAAGTTTGGCGAAATCCTCTGTTTGGAGAAACTCAACTCGATTGAAGAAGGAAATAACTTGCAAAACTCGCTCCCATAAGACTTCAAATTTATTCATCAAAGTTGCTTCCTCACTTCCATAAAACCATGTGCTCAAAGGCAGCTTTAATAGCAATATTTAGTACCGCTGGTAAAACACTTGACTTGAGATTCTTTACTGCAATGTTGTCTTTGCTGTAGAGATAATATGTCAGCAAAAAATCAATGGTTTGATCTAAATAATGAGTCAAAACATCTAAAGATACTGCTTTGCATTAGATACTTAACCTCATTCTACTCAGGTGGATCGATATCACCATGATAACTACAAACAATAAATGAGATATCAACATTAGTGACTTTCCAGACTTTTAGAACGTTTAATTTTTTAGTTCAAAAGACTTAGTATTGTCAGCCGCTATTCTGGCAAATTGTGTTGAAATACATATATTGCTACCTGATTCTATTGCATATCCATTAATAATTTTTAACCTTAAGTCTTTGATTTATTATAATATTTATAGCCAATAATGGTACTTTTATTAGAAGCAATACTAGACAGCTGATTGGTTGTTATTAAGATCGCTCACAAGATTAATGATCTCTTTTACTGTTTATCTGTAAATCAAGCTGGTTCGGTATGGGCCATAAAGGACTATATTGTGACTAACAATGAGCTATTATGAGAGTAAACAACTACAGTGTATAATGAATATTAATTTAATTTAATAACAAAATATTTGATATGAATATCAGTTTAGCCAGTACTTTTCTTGAGATAATAAGATCAGGTAGTTTTATTGCTGCAGCAGAAAAATTGTATGTCACTCAAACAACAGTAACGGCTCGTATCCACACTTTGGAGAAGCAAATTGGTTGCAAATTGTTTGTAAGAAATCGTTCTGGGGCAAGTCTGACAGCAGATGGTCAAAAGTTTGTTGAACATGCAACACAAATGGTTCAAGTGTGGGAAATGGCTAAGCGCGACTTGCCCTTACCCTCTGGTACAGCTCAGGTTTTGAACATAGGTGGGGAAATTAGTTTATGGAGCCCATTGATGTTGCAATGGTTAAGCGAGCTAAAGAATTCAGGTTGTGGATCGGCAGTAAGAGCTGAGATTGGTGAGCGACATACCCTGATGAAAAAGCTGGAGCATGGTGTGCTTGATGCGATTGTTATACATCAACCTGAGTATTGGCCAGGTGTTCAGGTCGAGCAATTGTTGGAAGAAAAGTTAATCATGGTGAGTTCTCGTCATTCATCAGAACCTTATATCTACATTGATTGGGGAGAGAACTTTCAAAAACAACATGATGCGGCTCTGCCAGTGTTTGCCAGAGCAAAATTGACAGTTAACTTGGGTCCACTGGCATTACACTACATATTGGAAAATGGCGGCAGTGGCTATTTTCGAACTCGCGTTGTTGAACACCACATTAAAGCAGGAATACTTGATCATAATACTGATTATCCTGAATTCACTTTTCCTATTTATGTGATGTATCGTAAACGTGATAAAAAACGTTATGCAAAAGAAATTAAATCGTTATTTGACGCTTGTGAAATTCAGTCAACTTGGCTGTGAAATTAAGATTTACAGACTATATTTGTGGACACAACAGTATGGTTATACTTTATGTACTACTTAAAGAGTTTGATGTGAATTGTTGAACATACGACAGATTATCTGCCGCATGCTCTATAGTTCTAATGATTATATGTCGTCATGTGGACCAAATGTTTCGTAGTGAATTCGATCTAAGCTAACACCTAAGACACGTAGTTGTAGTTTGATGAAACGCATGAACTCAATTGGTCCACACACATAAAAATGACCTTCATCAATTGGAAGATCTTCAGTAATGGTATTGAGATCCATCATGCCAGAAAAGCTTTTTTGATCAGTTGCTATTTCATCGTTATACCAGTAGTGATTTTTCAGATTATCATAGGTCGAAGAGAGCGTTTCAACACGTTGTTGAAAAGAATGTTGGTGGCTGTTTTTACACGCATGTAAAAATAATATTGGTTGTTCAATACCTTTATCGACCATCGTTTCTAACATCGCCATCATCGGCGTTATACCTACACCAGCTGAAATTAACACAGTTGGTTTATCAGGGTGTTTAAGAAAAAATGCACCAGCTGGAGGCATCAATTCAACCGTATCGTCAACGTTGAGATGATCATGTAAATGATTAGATACCATACCTAACTCTGGCGATGACTCTTTTTTTACACTGATTCGGTAGCTGTCAGGATTGTATTTGTCTGATAACGAATATTGTCTTATTTCCACATTTTCAGCATTTTTAGGTTTGACTCGTACCGCAATATATTGGCCTGGTGAATAGTCCCTCACCTCACCGCCATCTACAGGTACAAACGTAAAATTAGTGACCAATTCAGATTCACTAACTTTTTCTTTTACTTTGAATAAACGCGGGCCACTCCAGCCTCCACGTTGGTCAGCAGAAGCTTGATAAAGATCACTTTCACGACCAATCAAAATATCAGCAAGAAGTCCATAGGCCTCAATCCAAGCATCCGCAACTTCATCGGTAAAATCATTCGGCGCCATTTCGCGAAGCGTTTCAATCAAATGATGACCAATAATCTGGTACTGATCGGGTTGAATGTTTAAACTTGTATGTTTTTGAGCAACGCGCTCAACTAACCCACCCAATTCACCTAAATTATCAATATTTTGTGCATAAGTTGCTACAGCACTAAATAAAGCAAACTGTTGACGACCCGTTGTTTGATTGGTTAAGTTAAAAATATCTTTCATTTCTGGATTGTGTTTAAACAAACGTTTATAAAAATAGTCCGTCACTTCTACGCCCGCATTTTCGAGCAAAGGTATGGTACTTTTTACAATCTCAATCGTTTTTGTTGATAACATTTATTACCCCTGATTATTTTGTAAATGGTTGTAGTTAAATAACTAATTAACCTGACCGTCCATCGAGACGAGGTCTAGTTAGAATTGGAAAATAAAAATAAAGAAACAATATAAAACTCGTCAGCCACAGCCCACCGCTGACCATGATGAAAAATAGTGGCTCAGAACTTTGTGGAGCCAGCATTCTCACGAGTCCAGCTAGAAAAATAAAAACAAAACTAATCGACATTGTGCTGTTTAGTTGCAAAGGTCTGCCGGTATGGCCTAATGAAACACGAGACATCATTGATAAAATCATGCCTGCTATTGCCGTAACCGCGATAATATGCGGCGTATCAACAAAAGGGATGATATTAGTTAAGTCACTGATACCCAGTAATATTAAACCGATCGCCATGCCCAAATAAGCAAGATGTAATGACCATAAAAGTGCCATTTTCCAGATGAGTTTATGATGCCAACTGTATAGTCTTATCAATTGTAATATGCCGGCTAGTATCAATAACCAGCCAGGCTTAACAGGCATAGCTATTAGGCCACTTAAGATATAACCCATTACAGCCAGAAGTGTGCTGACCAGCACTATTAAATTAAAGTAAGTTGGTAACCAACCATTTTTGTTATTACATGCGGTATTGGTGAAAAATGGAATGACGCGTCCACCAACAACACTAATTAATATAGTGAACATCAATACCATGCTTTGAGAGAGGTGATTAGCAAGCTGATAATGTTCATTTTTAGTTGCCAAAAGTATGAAGATATTAATCAACATCATCGTTATCAACAATAAGATCAATAGAGCATTTCGCTTATTGCGTGACAATATAATTTGACGTGAAAAACTAAAAACGCTACCTAACCACCATAAAGTTTGAGCTGTTATTAATATTATCCATGCCAGCGATGGATCGGCGATAAAAGGAGCTAATCTAGCCACTAACCAGAAGAGACAAAGTAACGCTAATGGTCTTCCTGATAAGCCTGCTATTCCGGTCCAACTTTGACCCGCTGTCATCAAGAAACCAGCAGCAATCATTGTCCCAAATCCAAATAACATTTCATGGGCGTGCCAAATATTCATTGGCATGATATGTTGCGGTTGCCATTGAGTTGTTAGCATTAATAACCACAACACAATACTAATAATAGCCCAACAAGCACCCAGCAAAAAAGCGGGGCGAAATGCCAAAGCCATAACAGGTAGTTTTATTAATGATATTAGTGGATTGTTCAAAGTTTAGTTCCATAGTGTATTACTTACAATAAAGCAGGATCTATGCCATATAAATAACTCTATATTTTTCATACTGTTGCTGTATTTAAGAAATATGGGAAAGTCATTATGACCTAATAATAAATAGGTCAATTAGTGAATAACGTGTTAAATTGACCTATATTAAATGCGTTAGTTGGAAAGCCCTGTAATGTCCACTTTTAATTCAAACCTGTTAATAGAAGTCGCATTAGATTTAGCGAACAGTATTAATAACGATGATCGCTTTGATCGTCTACTTTATTCAATTAGAAAAGCCATCCAGTGTGATGCTGTAGTTTTATTGGGTTTACATGACAACATCCTAACGCCGTTAGCCACCCAAGGACTATCAACTGAGGTGCAAGGCAGACGGTTTATGCTTGAGGAGCATCCAAGATTAAAACTAATTTGCGAATCCACTAAACCGATGACTTTTCCTGAACCTTGTCCTTTACCTGATCCATATGATGGCTTATTGCTTGCGGTGGCTGGCGACTTACCCGTACATTCATGTATGGGGTTACCACTTTATTCAGATCAAAAGCTAATAGGGTTAGTGACCATTGATAGTTTGCAAGCGCAAGCATTTAACAATATAAGTAGTAAAACCTTGGAATTAATCGCAGCACTATCATCAGCCACATTAAAAACAGCTCTAGAATTCAAGAAGTTAGAGATGAGTGCTCAACATGCACACGAACTAGTACAAGAACTGACTGAAGAAGCATTATTAAAAGATGGTGGTGAGCTTATCGGTCAAAGTGTACCGATGTTAGCGCTTAAAAATGAAATTCAGCTCGTCGCAAGTTCTGATTACACTGTTTTAATTATGGGTGAAACTGGGGTTGGTAAGGAATTAGTCGCTCGTAAAGTACATCAAATGTCGGGGCTCAAAAATAAATCATTGGTGTATATCAACTGTGCGTCTTTGACAGAAACACTGGCTGAAGCTGAACTATTTGGTCATACCAAAGGTGCGTTTACCGGAGCTGAAAAATCAAGAGCAGGTAAGTTTCAATTGGCGAACGGCGGCAGTTTATTTCTTGATGAAGTGGGCGAGCTACCGTTATCAATACAAAGTAAATTATTACGCGTTTTGCAAAGTGGCGAAATTCAGCCCGTTGGTCAAGATCATGTTGAACACGTGAAAGTCAGGGTCATTGCTGCTACCAATCGAGATTTAGAAGAAGAAGTGAAGAAAGGCCGATTCAGAGCCGATTTGTATCATCGCTTGTCAGTGTATCCATTGAAAGTACCAAGACTAAATCAGCGGGGCGATGATGCCTTATTACTCGCGGGCTATTTTCTTGAAAAAACCAGTAGAAAATTGGGCATAAGACAACTCAAATTATCTAAAGACGCAGAGCTAGCATTAATCGAATACGCATGGCCGGGCAATGTACGAGAGTTGGAACACGTTATTAGCAGAGCTTCACTTAAAGCGAAGTCAAAAGCAGATAAAAACGGCATAATTACGCTTGAAAAACATTATTTGGAATTATCTGAAAAAAGCATGACTGCATTCTCTGAAAATATCGCGCAATCACCTAACGAGATATTACATCCTACCGATTTAAATGAATCTACACAATCATATCAACGTCATTGCATAGTGCACGCCGTTCAACATGCAAAGGGTAACTGGAGTGAAGCTGCTCGTGGTTTGAATGTTGATAGAGCTAATCTGATACGTTTAGCAAAACGATTGGGTATTTCGGTTAAAAAAACAGTTCATACTTGATGCACTGTCGTATATTAATCGGGATCTAAATATTACGAATAGACTTACTGTTTGAGTTATAAACAAAGTTGTGCGATAGTCCACGTTATGAAATCTCCTTTGCTCATTCTATTTATTATCCTGAACTTGCTAACCATTAATATGGTTTCGGCAAGTAATACGTATAGTGATAAACTAATGGAATCACATTTAGTTTCAGCTAATCAGGATGATTCGACACATACCGATAGTGATCACGATGAATCTGCCTGCAATCATTTCTGTCATATTTCTTCGCATATGGTCGGGCTGGTTAGTCAAATAACACCGTCTTCAATTATTCGCGATCCCGTTTTATACTTTGTATATAAAAAGCAATTTCACTCGTTGATACATACGCCACTATCACAACCTCCTAAAGCCTGAGCTGAATTTCAAAAACACGTTGGTGTGAGTTTTCACACACGTTTTCGTTTTTAAATTTTTCAGGATATTCTCATGCACGTTTTAAATTCTCGGCAGCTTGCTGTACGAGTATCTTTGTTAGTGGTCACATTGCTAATAAATATATTCCCCGCTATAACAATAGCGGAGACATCGTCTCATTCAGGTCCAAATGTTGAAATACACAAAGATGACAAAGCCGTGCAAAGCCATCAAAAATCGACTCATGATGAAGATGAAGCTGGTGTTGTTAGCTTATCGGCAGAACAAATCAAAATGGCAGGGATTGTTGTTAAACCTTTACAATTACAGCCCATTCAAGCACTTATAAATGCACCTGGTGAAGTCGCGTTTAACAGTTATAAAACGGCTGTTATTAGTCCGAGAATCACAGCGCAGCTGATTAAACAACATGTTGTGTTAGGTCAATCAGTTAAAAAAGGCCAAGCTATCGTGACATTATCTAGTGTAGAGATGGCCGAGGCTCAAGCCAAAGTATTACAGACTTATTTAGACTGGATGAGGATTAAAAGTCTGGGTAAAAAAATTATCGCAGAGCAACGTTATTTAGAAGCTCAAATCCAATGGGAATTGGCAAAAGCCAAAGCAATCGCTTACGGCATGACCTCTCTTCAAATTAATAGTTTAGTGAAAAGTAACGATTTTTCTCAAGCCAATGGTCGTTTCGATTTAGTCGCACTTATTGATGGCACTATCTTGAAAGAAGAACATCTGGTCGGTCAGCAAATAGAGCCGGGTCAAGAACTTAACGTGATTACAGATGAATCAAATATGTGGGTCATCGCTAATGTGCCGCCTGACGTTGCTAGTGAAATTAAACTAGGTAATAAAGCTAGCGTGCTGTGGGATGATAAAAGCTTTTCTGCAACCGTATCGCAAATTTATCATAACCTTGATGAGCTGACACGCACTTCACGTATTCGACTCGATGTTAAAAATGATAATGACACGTTACATCCAGGTTTATTTGTAGATACTCAAATCGAAACATCCAGTCAAACTGATGCCTTAATTGTTCCAGAATCTTCGGTATTACGGAGTGCTGATGGTGATTGGCAAGTTTTTGTCGAACAAGATAAAGTCGGTGAATTTAAGGGAGTTGAAGTCGACGTTATAGATATTCGTAATGGTCAGGCCATTATTCAAGGGCTAGATATTGGTACAACTATCGTTGTTGAAGGTGCTTTTTTCGTGCAGTCAGAATTGGCGAAAAGCGGCTTTGAAATTCACAACCATTAACAGAGATGTATCACTATGTTAAATAAATTAATCGAAATATCGGTTCGTAATCGTTTACTAGTTGTGTTGGCTTTAATTGCCAGTTTATTCGCTGCTGGCTTGGTTTTACCCAAGCTTAACCTTGATGCATTTCCCGATGTTTCAAATATTCAAGTCTCTATCAATACCGTAGCTGAAGGTCTGGCCGCAGAAGAAGTAGAGCAATTAATCACCTTTCCAGTTGAAGCGGTGATGTATAGCTTGCCAGATGTTGAAGAGGTGCGTTCAATATCTAAAACAGGGCTATCAATGGTCACCGTTGTTTTCAAAGAAGGTACCGATATCTATTTTGCTCGGCAACTAGTTTTTGAACGCTTGCAAGCAGCAAAAGAAGAAGTCCCAAATGGTATTGGCACACCCGAAATGGCACCTAATATTTCAGGCTTAAGTATGGTGTATCAATACATTCTTCGTGCTGATGACCCAGAAAAATATGACATTATGGCCTTACGTAGTCTTAATGATTGGGTGGTTAAATTACTGTTAATGCCGGTTGATGGGGTGACAGAAATCCTGTCTTTTGGTGGTGAAGTTCGTCAATATCAAGTGCAGGTCGATCCTAAAAAACTCCTCGCTTATGATATTAGTATTAACGATATATCGGTCGCTATTGAAGCGGGCAATCGAAATGCCGGTGGTTGGTATATGGAACGAGGACAAGAGCAACTGGTGATTCGTGGTGTGGGTTGGCTTCGTTCGAATGAAGATGGTCTGCGTGATATTGGCAACATTCCCTTAAAACAAGACGATGGCATTGTGGTACATGTTCGTGATGTAGCAGAGGTCGAATATGGTGGCGAAATCCGCCAAGGTGCAGTTACTCTGTCTCGTCGTGATGCACAAGGTAATCCTGAATCATTGGGCGAAGTGATGACCGGTGTTGTATTAAAACGCATGGGTGCGAATACCAAATTAACGATAGATGGCATCAAGTCACGTTTACCTTTGATACAACAAGCTTTGCCTGATGGCGTTTCCATTGATTCCGTTTATGATCAATCAAATTTAGTTGAACAAGCGGTGGCAACTGTCAGTAAGGCACTGCTAGAAGCTTTCGTACTTATCATCGTTATCTTACTGATTTTCTTGATGAATATTCGTGCAACATTATTAGTATTATTGTCCGTTCCACTGTCTATTGGACTAGCGTTAATGGTAATGGCTTATTGGGGAATATCTGCCAACTTGATGTCACTAGGTGGCTTGGCGATCGCTATTGGTATGATGGTTGATGGTTCGGTGGTGATGATGGAACATATTTTCAGCCATCTAACTCATCCTGATCAACAACATGAAAAGAACAACTATAACTCTGGCTCGCAACAAGATCGCATTCTAAATCCTGCCGCAATGCCTTTACGAATTAAGGAAGCAGCCAAAGAAGTAGCGCGACCAGTGTTTTTCGCGGTAATGATTATCACCATTGTATTTGCACCGTTATTTGCTTTGGAAGGGGTAGAAGGTAAATTATTTCAACCGATGGCTATTTCCATCGTGTTAGCAATGTTGGCATCATTGTTTGTCGCTCTGATGGTTGTACCGGCGATGGCAACGTATTTATTTCGACGAGGAGTCAAAGAAAAATACAATCCTTTCTTTTCAGCCATTGAAAAAGGCTATCGCCGCTTACTCACATTTTCATTAGCACATAAGTTTGCGATGGTTGTTGCAGCCATAGGCTTACTGCTCGGTTCTCTATATTTAATTCCATTACTTGGAACAGAGTTTGTGCCAGAACTTGAAGAGGGTACGATCAATATTCGGGTTACACTCGCGCCATCCTCTAGTTTGGATACATCGTTACAAGTGGCGGATAAAATGGAGGCGTTCTTAATGACGTTTCCTGAAGTAGATTATGCCACAAGCCGTGTTGGACGAGCTGAAATTGGTGGTGATCCTGAACCGGTGTCAAATGTAGAAATTTATGTCGGGCTAAAACCTGTTCATCTATGGACGAGTGCTAAGAATCGCAAACAATTACAGGTATTAATGCAAGAAAAAATGTCGGTAATGCCGGGTTTATTGTTTTCTTTTTCACAACCAATTGCCACCCGTGTTGATGAGTTATTATCAGGTACCAAAGCGCAGCTGGCAATTAAATTATTTGGTCCTGATCTCAGCACATTGGCTGAAAAAGGCACTGAAATAGAACAGCTTGTTAAAACAATCGAAGGCAGTGTCGGCATCGCATTAGAACCTATCGAAGGTGAAGCACAGTTAGTTATTCGACCCGATCGTGACAAGTTGGCGCGTCATGGTATTCCTATGGCACAAGTCATGAGTTTAGTCGGCGAAGCGATTGGCGGCCAGAATGCGGGACAAGTGATTAATGGTAATGAACGTTACAATATTTATGTGCGACTTGCCAAGCAATATCGTAATGATATTCAATCTATTAAATCACTAACGCTACATTCTGCAACAGGCGCATGGGTAAGATTAGGTGATGTTGCAACGGTGGCAATTGAATCTGGACCACCGCAAATAAGACGTGATGATGTTCAGCGTCGTGTGGTAATTCAGGCTAATGTTAACGGTCGAGATATGGGTAGTTATGTTGCTGAGATAAATCAACGAATTGAAAGTGATATTGATTTGCCAGCAGGTTATTCCGTTGTTTACGGCGGTCAGTTTGAAAATCAGCAACGTGCTCAAGCGCGATTAATGATTGTTGTGCCACTTTCTCTAGGATTGATATTTCTATTGCTCTATTTTGCGTTTAATTCAATCGGTCAAGCTTTATTGATTATGCTGAATGTGCCGCTAGCGTTAATAGGTGGTATTGCAGCATTATATATTTCTAATCAATATTTATCAGTACCAAGCTCAATTGGATTTATAGCGTTATTTGGTGTGGCTGTTTTAAATGGCGTGGTGATGGTCAATGCAATTAATCAACGCTTTGAAGGTGGGCTTGACATTAAACGGTCGATATTTGAAGGCGCATTATCCCGCTTGCGACCTGTATTAATGACGGCATCCATTGCAGCTTTAGGTCTGATTCCCATGTTATTAGCGACGGGTATTGGTTCTGAGATACAACGGCCTTTAGCCACGGTTGTCGTCGGTGGTTTAGTCAGTGCAACCTTGTTAACTTTATTTATTTTGCCCGTTTTATATGAGTATTTCTCAAAGCGAAAATATTTAGATTAAGTTTAATTGCCTTCATTCCCCGTTTCTAGTGAGACGGGGAAATTGAAATATAACTTATAATTATTCGGCTACAGTCACTTTTTGACCCGCACCAAGGGCAATTTCCAACGTTGCCCATGCTTTTGCCATATCGTTAATAGCTGAAGCAGACGAAATACGGGCAGATGCTGTTGAACGATCGGTATCTAATAGTTGCAAAAGCGTAATAGCACCCGCACGATAGTTCTCTTGTGCGAGTGTGAAAGCTTGATTATAGAAGCTTGCGGCTTCGTTAAATGCTGTGGAACGTTGACGTTGTTGGCTTAGATTAGATTGTGCAACCTGTACGTCTTCAACTGCTGATAAGATTACTGAACGCCAATTTATTTCAGATTGTTTTGCTAATGATTCTGCAGCATCCCGAGATGCTGATAGTAAGCCTCTGTTAAGAACAGGCAGCACTATACTAGGACCAAATGACCATGAACTGCTACCAGCCGATTCTGACAATGTTCCGGAAAGGCTGATTGATGGATAAAGTTGAGATTCGGCAACACCCACATTAGCTACAGTAGCTGCTAATAAAGCTTCAGCACTACGAACATCTGGGCGGTTATGTAACAAATCAGCTGGAATGCCAATATCGATAGCTGCCGGGGTGCCAAGCTGAATAACATTATTTTGCATCTGCTCGAAAATTGGCTGGGCGGGTTCGTCAAGTAAAGTGCTTATAGCAAATACATTCGCATTATATAAAGCTACGTATTCTGGCAAAACAGCTTCAGCAGTAGCTAATAACGCTTTTGTTAATGCTAAATCGTAACTGGTTGTTGCACCAAAATCGAATTGTCGTTGAGTGATTGCAACCGTTTCTTGACGTGCTTTAATAGTTTCTTTAGTGAATTGTATAGCTTGTTGATAAAAACGTGCATCGGAATAGGTGGTAATAATTTGTGCAAGCCAAGCAAGTCGTACAGTCTGAACATCTGCTTGTGCCGAAACAAGTGATGCAATGGCGCTTTCACGTCCTCTTTGAATACCACCAAAAAGATCGATAACAAAATTTGCATCCAAGCCAACACTTAAACCTGATGTTGAAGATCGTTCAGTTCCACCACGATTGGTCAAACCAGCCGATACACTACCATCTAATGCAGAATTAAGGCCTGTTTTACGCACATTAGCTTGCGCTTGTTCAATCCTTTCCATTGCTGCCTGAAGATCTAAATTTTGATCAAGGCCTCGTGAAATAAGACCTGTTAACAGAGGATCTTGATAAGTGCGCCACCATTGCTGTTGTTGATTAGCCGTGCCGATAGTCATGTTTGGACCATCGATGGCATATTGTGACTCAACAGAAATATCAGGCGTGGTATAGTCTGGCCCTACGGCGCATCCAGCAAGCAATACACATGAAAAAATGCTTATCTGTTTCCGTTTCATTGTGAAACTTCCTTAGTTTGAACTTTACCTTGGTCAATGTCTTTATGTCGCAAACCGAACACTTTCAAAACACCAATATAAAACACCGGCACCATCAAAATGCCGAATAGTGTTGAAAAAACAATACCTCCGAGCATACCTGTTCCGATAGAATGTTGTGCATTTGCACCAGCACCGCTGGCTAATACCAGAGGCAAAATACCAAAGCCAAAGGCAAACGTGGTCATAAGAATAGGGCGCAAACGTTGTTGAGCCGCTTTGATAATCGCATCGACAGCACTCATACCTTGAGCACGAAGAGTTTCAGCAAATTCAATGATAAGAATAGCATTTCGTGCTGCTAAACCTATGGTTGTCAATAAACCCACTTTGAAGTAAATATCATTTGATTGATCAAAATACCAAGTTGCTAGTAGGGCACCTAAGATACTGACAGGTACCGATAGCAACACCGCAATTGGCACCGTCCAGCTTTCATATAATGCGGCAAGACATAAAAATACGATAATCAACGAAAGTGAATATAACCAAGGTTCTTGATCACCAGAAAGCCGTTCTTGGTAAGACAGTCCTGTCCAAGCCGTACCATAATTACCTTCCACTTTAGAAGCCAATTCATCCATCGCATCCATCGCAGCTCCTGAACTAACGCCTGCATTGGCAGAACCTGAAAGTTCGATCGCTCGGGTACCACCAAATCTGGCTAAGGTAGGCGATATTTGTTCCCACTTTCTAGTCACAAAAGCAGCTAAAGGCACCATCTCATCATTATTATTAACGGCATACCACTCGTCAATATCCTCTGGCTGCATACGCCATTTTGCATCACCTTGGACGATAACCCGCCGCAAATCACCACTTAAGGTAAAGTCATTAACATAACGGCTGGCAAAAATTGTCGATAACATCGAGTTGATGCTGGAAAGGCTTAGTCCAAACGATTTAGCTTTTTGTTGATCGATATCCATCCTCAACGAAGCGACCGTTTCGTTATCATTACCACGTAGATTAACTACGCGTTGATCTTTGGTCGCCACGGCCACTAATTCATCGGCCGCTTCATAAAGTGCATCAGTGCCATTACCTGATTGATCGACAAGATACATCGTAAAACCTGATGAACTTCCTAAGCCTTGAATTGCAGGCGGTTGTAAAAAAATAATTTGACCTAAACGTGTATTGAAAAAATGTTTATTAGCTCTATTGGCTAAGTCTTCGACGGATAAACCTTCACGATTCTCGTAGTCTTTTAACTTAGTAAATAACATTGCTGTATTTTGCCCACCACCACCAAAGCTAAAGCCTACAGCGGCAAATACTGAACTGACAGATGCTTTTTCATCATTCAATAGAAACTGTTCAATTTGTCCGACGGCATCAATAGTCTGAGCTGTTGTTGAACCATCAGGCAGTTTCACAATGGTCATCAACATACCTTGATCTTCTGATGGCAAAAATGATGAAGAAAGATGGCTATATGTCCACCATACGGCGACGCCAATCAATCCAACAACGATAAACATGCGGAAAGGACGACGTACGAATCGCGTAGTTCCACTGGTATATTTTTGGTTAATATTTCCTAATAAACTGTTGAACCAACGAAGTGGCGCTATTCTTGTTTCAGAGTGAGATTGCTTGAGCAATTGAACACACATCGTCGGCGTCAATACTAAGGCGACAAATAACGATAGCACCATCGCACTAATTATAGTGATAGAAAACTGTTGGAAGATGATACCTGTGGAACCACCTAAAAAAGCCATGGGTAAAAATACAACCGACAGCACAACAACGATACCGACCAGTGCGCCGGATATTTCGCGCATACTCTTTTCAGTTGCTTCCAGAGGACTCAATCCTTCTTCTTCCATTACCCGCTCAACGTTTTCAACCACCACAATGGCATCATCGACAAGTAAACCAATCGCTAATACCAATGCAAACATCGAGAGTGTATTGATCGACATATCAAAGGCATAGAGCACTGCAAACGTTCCTAATAACACCACAGGAACAGCAATAGTCGGAATTATAGTTGCGCGCCAGCTCTGTAAGAATATAAAGATAATGATGAATACCAGCGCTATCGCTTCTGCCAAGGTGTGATAAACCTGATTTATCGATTCCTCGACAAACGGCGAAGTATCGTAAGGATAGGTTACGGTAACGCCTTTAGGTAGAGAACTTGCTAAGTCACTGATCGTTTTTTTGACACGTTTTGCTGTTTCGACTGCATTGGCGCCATTGGCTAAATTTACCCCAAAACCAGCAGCAGGTTTGCCGTTATAACGACTCGACAACTTGGCATCTTGTTCGGCGAGTTCAATTCGCGCGACATCAGCTAAATAAACAGTTGATCCATCAATATTAGTTTTTAATAATATACGTTCAAAATCTTCAACAGAAGAAAGCTGTGATTGGGCACTGAGCGAAAACGTTATCTGTTGACCGTCAACTACCGGCTGATCACCTAACGAGCCAACCGTCACGTTTGTATTTTGTTCCGATACCGCATTTGTTACATCATCAGCCGATAATTGATACTGGAAAAGATTAGAAGGGTTGAGCCAAATACGCATCGCATAACGAGTACCAAAACTATTGATCGAGCCAACGCCTTCCAAACGTTGAATAGGATCTTCTAAGCTAGTACCAAGAATGTCACCTAATTGAATAGAGTTATAGTTACCATCTTCAGAAATTAATGCGCCAACCATCAAAATAGAGGAGGTTGATCGGGTAACTCGCACACCTTGGTTGGTGACTGAGGTCGGCAATTTTGATTGTACAAGTTGCAGTTTATTTTGAACCTGTACTTGTGCCAGATCCGGATCAATGCTGTCATCAAACACCAGCGAGATACTCGCTGAGCCTTGAGATGAGCTAGATGTCATATACGTCAAACCATCAAGACCCGTCATGCCATCTTCAATGATTGTAGTAACGGAATTCTCAATCGTCTTGGCAGAAGCACCTATGTAATTAGCAGATATACGAACAGTGGTGGGTGCAATATCAGGATATTGAGAAATCGGCAAACTATATAAACTGAATAACCCCGCGAGCATAACCAATATTGCTAGCACCCATGCAAATACCGGCCGATGTATGAAAAAAGAAGCCATTATTTATTGCTCCTTGTTTGATTGTTTAGCGATATCTTTGACTAAGCCGTTTTGATCGATGGTTGCTTCAATGGCTTTAACTTTAGTACCTACGTTTACGGTTTTAAGGCCATCGACAATAATCTTCTGGTTTGCAGTTATTCCATCAATCACTATCCAATTATTTTGCCAAGTACCAGAATCCTTAAAGGAAATCTGTTCGGCAGTATCATCTTCGCCAACAATAAAGGCAGATAGCTGACCGGTGTATAGTCTTTTAGCTGCCCGTTGCGGAACTAGAAATGCCTGAATTTCACCAATTTCAACATCACCACGTAAAAACATACCGGGTAAGATCCTCCTTTCAGGATTGTCAAATCTGAAACGCATAGGAACCGTGCCTGTTGTTGTCGATACGATACTTCCCGGCACTAACAAGGTGCCCATCGTTTCATAAACTTCAGCATTTTCGAGCGTTAAGGTGGCTTTTATTTTTTTATTAACAGTAAGCGTGCCGTCTTTAATTTGACTGCGCACAGATAAAATACTGGCACTGGGTACCAACATATCTACGTCAATCGGATCAAGTTGAGTTATTACTGTTAAGGCATCATTTTGGCCACCAATGACAAGGTCGCCGATTGAAACCGCGGCCACATCTGCTACGCCATTAAGAGGACTGCGAATCGTTGTCCATGACAGCTGTGTTTTTGAATAATTCAGTGCTGCTTTTGCAGCACTGAGCGTAGCCCGAGCATTAGCTAATGTCGCTTTAGCCTGTTCGACATCTGCCACTGTAAACCCCGACCCTTTAAGGCCTAAAGCACGTTTATATGAGGTGTCGGATACATTAAGGTTAGCTTCTGCCGTCGAAACACCAGCTTCATCAGCGGCAACTTGCGCTAGATAAATGGCGTTATCTAGTTGGAATAAAGGTTCACCCTCAGTAAGCTCTTTACCCGCTTGATATAATATACTTTGAATCACACCATCAACTCGTGGCCGAATATCGGCTTGTTGAAAAGCAACAGCTCGACCGGGAATTGTGGAAATACGCGGTACAGTCTGTTTTATCATCGACATTACGCCCACTTCCATAGGAGGCATTTGCGGTTTGGCATTTGGATTGGCCTTAGCAGGATCGGCTGCATAAGCTAGATTAGATGATAATACGCCTAAGATAATACCTAAAATCGACATGTCTAAAACAAGTCGTTTTGACGAATTTCTAAGAGAGGATGTTCCTGTTGATTTGATTAACGAATTAGTCGTGGCTAAATTGATAAAATTAAACATGAAGGTGAGTTCTCAACAGTATTAGAAAAGGATGGGTATCGACTAGCATTTTTCAATATGACATCATTATGATAATAAAAATGGGCATCAAGCAGTATAATTTAACTCAAATGATACAGGGTAATAGATGCGCTAACTATTGCATGCTTTATTAATTGTTACTAAACAGTTTAAGGTTGCAATCTGCAAAGAATATTGTTGTTTTAA